>Ga0067045_1030039_pt1 | contig 16996 bp, 21 predicted proteins | sample TerdegcTABiofilm_FD_59184 | JGI IMG/M metagenome (GOLD analysis project Ga0067045, IMG submission 59184) | Combined Assembly of (Gp0054472, Gp0054536) Wastewater bioreactor microbial communities from Singapore -Terephthalate degrading...
GGCGATCTCGTTGCTGGCCGGCCTCGGCCACACCGTGGTGGCGTCCACCGGCCGGCCGCAGGAGGCCGACTATTTGAAAGCGCTTGGCGCGGCCAGCGTGATCGACCGCAACGAACTCGGCGCCCCCGGCAAGCCGCTGCAGAAGGAGCGCTGGATCGGTGTGGTGGATTCGGTGGGCAGCCACACGCTGGCCAACGCCTGCGCCAGCACGCGCTACGGCGGCGCGGTGGCCGCCTGCGGCCTGGCCCAGGGCATGGATTTGCCCGCGAGCGTGGCGCCATTCATCCTTCGGGGCATCACGCTCTACGGCATCGACAGCGTGATGGCGCCCATGGCCAAACGCGAGGCCGCGTGGGATGCGCTGGCGAAGACGCTCAACCGCGAACAGCTCGCCTCGATCACCAAAGAGATCTCGCTGCAAGACGCCATTGCCGCCGGCAGCGAGATCCTGGCCGGCCAGGTTCGCGGTCGGCTGGTGGTGAATCTCAAGGCCTGAGGCTCAGCGCGGCGGGACCACCTGCCGGTAGGCATGCCAGGTGGCGTGCCCCACCACCGGACCGACAACGATCAGGCCCAGGAACCAGGGCAGCATCGCGAGCACCACCAGCAGCGTGATCAGCGCGCCCCACCAGGCCATCACACCCGGGTTTTGCAGGCAGGCGCGAATGCTGGTGAGCGCGGCGGAAATCGCATCGACCTCCCGGTCCAGAATCATGGGAATCGAGATCGCGCTGGTGACGAAGATCAGGCCCGCGAACACCCCCCCCACCAGCGTGTAGGTGATCAGAAATTCCAGGTTTTCCCGTGCCAGCAATTGCGAAAGCAGGTTGGCGGTGTCGGGCATGGTGCTGAACGTCACCGCGAACACCACCAGCGAGGCGCGCCCCCACAGCATTTCCAGAATGAGCAGCACGCCTGCGAAGATTGCGATCGAGCCTTTGGTCTGCTCCCACGCCAACAGCGAATCGGGCAGCGAGGGCTCGCGGCCCTCCTGCAACGCACGGCTCACGTGGTACAGGCCCAGGCACAGGAACGGCCCCAGCAGCAGGAAGCCCGCCGAGAGCGCCAGCACATAGGCCGGCGCGGCGCGGAACACCGCCATCAGCGCATGCCCCATGAGGAAAAAACACAGGCCGTAGAACAGGCCGACCCGGCTGCGCAGGAAGTCGTTCCACCCAAGGCGCAGCCAGCGCAGCGGGTCGCCGGCTTTCAGTTCTGCCAGGCGCAGGTCGAGCACCGACGGCGGTGGCGGTGGGGCTTCTTCATCCATGGTTTGTCTCCTCGGTGATGGCGCGCCACCTCATGGGCGGGTGGCTGTTGCGCCCGGAAATGTAGCGGATCAGTTGAGCGTGTGCCGACGCAGGTGCAGCGCCAGCCCGGCGTCGAACGAATGCGTGTGCCGGGCGAACCAGGCCCCCAGTTCGCGCGCCATCTGGCGCACGGGTGCCAGCTCGCCGCTGCGGATCTGACCCAGGCCCTCGCGCAGCAGGTTGAGCACCACGCGGTGCTGCAGTGCGTGCGCTTCCGACTGGCCGTGGCCGGTCTCCCGCATCCAGGTGTCTTCTTGTCCGAAGTGCGTGGCCATGTGCGACACCAGGTCGGTCCATGCCTGCGACAGTTCTGCATCGCTCGCCGCCTGGGCGCGCGCCAGCCGCTGCATCAGCTCGCGGTTCATCGTGTCCAGCGGGTCAAAGTCGAGCCACAGGGCGTCGGTCCATTGCGTGGTGGTTTCCATCGGGTGCTGCTCCTTTCGCCCGTTCCAGGGCGTTGCCGTAGCTTGGCAGCGGCGGCGCTCCGGTGTCTTGATCCAGCGCAAACGCGCGCCATGCGCAAGGCCCGACAGCCCGTGGGCCTGCTGGTGCGCCGCTACACTGGCCGACCATATGACCAGCGAATTCCAGCCCCCCTACGTGCCGCTGTCCGATGTGCACAGCGCCTTGAAAACCACCGGCTTCGCGCTGCTGAGCGCGGAGGCCGTGGGCGAGTGGATCGCCGCGCGGCCGGTCGATCTGACCGAGCTGCACGCCGGCTGGAACCAGTTGCCGCCCGATGCGTACCTGAAAGATGGCGGGCGCTACCGAAGCCGCCGCCACAGCTGCTTCGTGGTCGAGGACGACCGCGTGCGGCAGGTGCCGCACCGCGCGCACTGGCAGCCGCTGGAATACAACGCCTTGCACGGCGGCATGCAGCGCTGGTTTGAACCCATGGAGCCGGCCACCGTCGCGCTGCCCGTGTGGAGCCGCCTGCTGGCTCGGCTGGGCGAGGCCGCCAGTGCGCTGCGCGGTGCGCAGACCTGGAGCGTGGAAGCCCACGTGTTCCGCATCGACACCACCGACGGCATCGGCCGGCCCACGCCCGAAGGCGCGCACCGCGACGGTGTGGACCTGGTGGCCGTGTTCATGGTCGACCGCCACGCCATCAAGGGCGGCGAGAGCCGCGTGTTCGAGGCCAACGGCCCGAGCGGTCAACGTTTCACGCTGCGTGAGCCGTGGTCATTGCTGCTGCTCGACGACGCGCGGGTGATCCACGAAAGCACGCCGATCCAGCCACTGGAGGGAGATGCCCTGGGCTGGCGCGACACGCTCGTGGTGACTTACCGCAGTGGGGCGTTCCAGGGCGACTGAGCTGCCGCCGGGCTGCCATAGCCGGCAGCACAATTTCAGACGCTCACCCAGCCTCTGAATCCGCGCGATGCGTAGTACGACTGCACACCGTTGTGGTACGTGAACACCTGGTCGTAGCGCCGGTCGCAGAACAGGGCTCCACCCAATTGCCGGATCTCGGGCGGTGTGGCGACCCAGCTGGAGGTCTTCAGGTCGAACTCGCCGAAAGCCTGAAGCTGGCGGTACTGCACCTCCGTCAGCAGCGCCACGCCCATGGCCTTGGCCATCTCGGTGGCGCTGCCGGCAGGCTTGTTCTCCTTGCGAGCCACGAGGGCTTCAGCGTCGAAGCACAGGCTGCGGCGACCCTGCGGGCTTTCCGCTGCGCAGTCGCAGAACAGGTAGGCGCCGTGGTCATCCGCTGTGCCGATGACATCGGGCTCGCCGCCGGTCGCCTCCATCTCGGCAAGCGTTTTCAGCTTGTCGGGGCTCCCTTGAAGACGGGCCTGCACGTCGGCCCAGGAGGCTTTGGCGTGCCGCTTCATGTTCTTCTCGAACCGCAGCTTCAATGCGCGCAGGAGTTCGTCGCGTTGTTCTGCTTTCATGGGGCGGCCCCTTTCGTTTGTCAGACCCGTTCGAAGATCGCGGCGATGCCCTGGCCGCCGCCGATGCACATCGTCACCAGCGCATAACGGCCTTGCACGCGGTGGAGTTCGTGGATGGCCTTCACGGTGATCAGCGCGCCCGTCGCCCCGATGGGGTGGCCCAGCGAAATGCCCGAGCCGTTGGGGTTCACCTTGGCCGGGTCCAGGCCGAGGTCGCGCGTGACGGCGCAAGCCTGCGCGGCGAAGGCTTCGTTGGCTTCGATCACGTCCAGGTCGTTCACCGTGAGGCCGGCCTTCTGCAGCGCCAGCCTGGTGGCGGGCACCGGGCCGATGCCCATGTACTTCGGGTCCACGCCGGCATGGGCGTAGGCCACCAGTCGGGCCAGCGGTTTGGCGCCGCGCGCCTTCGCGGCGGCACCGTCCATCAGCACCACGGCGGCGGCCGCGTCGTTGATGCCGGAAGCGTTGCCGGCGGTCACGGTGCCGTTCTCTTTCAGGAACACGGGCTTGAGCTTGGCCAGATCGTCCATCGTGGCGTTGGCGCGGAAGTGTTCGTCGGTGGCGTAGGCCACGTCGCCCTTCTTGCTCTTGAGCATCACGGGCACGATCTGTTCCTTGAACACGCCGGCTTCGGTGGCGCGCTGTGCGCGGTTGTGGCTTTCCACCGCCAGCTTGTCCTGGTCTTCGCGCGTGATGCCCCATTTGGCGGCGATGTTCTCGGCTGTCACGCCCATGTGGATGGTGTGGAAGGGGTCGTGCAGCGCGCCGACCATCATGTCCACCATCTTGGTGTCGCCCATGCGCGCGCCCCAGCGCATGTTGAGGCTGGCGAAAGGCGCGCGGCTCATGCACTCGGCACCCGCACCAATGGCCACGTCGGTGTCGCCCAGCAGGATGCCCTGCGCGGCCGATACGATGGCTTGCAGACCGGAGCCGCAGAGGCGGTTGACGTTGAAAGCGGGTGTGCCTTCGGCGCAGCCGCCGTTGATGGCCGCGACACGCGAGAGGTACATGTCTTTCGGCTCGGTGTTGACCACGTGGCCGAACACGACGTGGCCCACGTCCTTGCCTTCCACACCGGCACGCGCGAGCGATTCGCGCACGACGAGCGCGCCGAGTTCGGTGGGGGGCTGGTCTTTCAGGCTGCCGCCAAAGGTGCCGATGGCGGTGCGCACGGCGCTGACGACAAAAACTTCACATTGGTTGCTCATGGGAATCTCCGGGAGGTGAGGGGGGTATCCCCGCCATCGTAGCGCGCTGGGGCGCTGCTCAGAACACCTGACGCGCCACCACCCTCAGCTGCGTGCCGCTGCCGTCCCTGCCCGGCCGGGTCAGCAAGATCTCGCCCATGGCCGGGGTCTGGCCGGTGAGGGCGGCGACGTTGATGTGGTGTGTCACCAGCGCCAGGTTGCGGGCGGTGGGCCAGCCCTGCACGGCATCGAGCACCTCGCGCGTTTGCTCGTCGCGGTCGTCGGGACTGAAGAAGGCGTTGAGCGGCGACCACACGGTGTTTTTCTTGAAGGCGAGCATGGCGGTGTCCACGCAGCGGCACCAGGCGCTGGAGCGCACCTCGTTGATCTTCACGCGTTCGCGCAGGAAGGCTTCGTGCATCTTGTTGGCCTGTTTGCGGCCGGTATCGCTGAGCATGCGCTGGGTGCTGCAGTCGCCGAGTGTGAAGTTCGGCGGGTCGCCCGCGCCGGGTTCGGTTTGCGCGTGGCGCATCAGCAGCACGCAACCCCCTTCACGCAGCAGGGTCCAGAAGCCGGCGTCCTGGGTGAACGCGAGAGAGGGCAAGGTGGTCAGTGCGAGAGCGGTGGCCTGGGTGAAGTGGCGTCGTTGCATGGCGTTTCCCTGGCGCTTTCAATCGCGCACATCGGCGACGGGGTTGCTGCCGAAGTCGGGTCGGTCCAGCCAGGCGAGCACGCGCGCGGCAGCGTCGTCGGGGGCGCTGAGTTGACCCTGGCTCTTGAGTTCCATGAAGCGCCCGACATCGGGAAAGGCCGCCGGGTCGCCCGCGCGCAGTTGCGACTGCATCTCGGTGTCGATCACGCCTGGGGCCAGGGACACCAGCCGCGCGCCGTGGGGGCGCTGTGCTTCGTCGAGCGCGCTGCAGCGGGTGAAGTGGTCCATGCCGGCTTTGGCCGCGCAGTAGGGCGCTTGGGCGGCCATGGCGCGCCTGCCCAGGCCCGATGAAATGTTGAGCACCTTGCGTGGGCCGCGCCAGCCAGATTCGACCCATGCGCTGGTGGCTCGCAGGAAGGCGGCGGTGAGTTGCATGGGCGCTTCCAGGCCCACGCGCAAGGCATTGGCGAGTTCGTCGGGCGGGCACGCGTCGAGCGGGCCGATGCGCGGGATCACACCGGCGTTGTTGATCAGCGTGGCGCTGGCGAAGCCGTGGGCCGTGTGCTCATTCAGCCAGTCTTCCAGACGCTGGGCGGCGCCGGTGGTGTCGGCCAGGTCTTGTGTCCATTGCGTGAGGGTCGCGCCCTGCCGCTGGGCTTCGTCGGCAAGCTGGCGGTTGATGTGGCGCGAGATGCAGAGCAGATGGCCGTTCGGGCGCAGCGACTGCAGGGCCATGGCGAGACCCATGCCGCGCGAGCCGCCGGTGAGGATGGTGAGTTGGAGTGGTTGGGTCATGGTGATGGCTTCAGAAAGGGCAGGGGCTGTGGAAGTCCATGGTCGCACTGTGTTGGGGGTGCGGCAGCGAAAGTTGGTGGGCGTGCAGCAGCAGGCGGGGGGCTCGTGCCTGTTGCTCGGGGGTGGCATACAGCATGTCGCCGAGTATGGGGTGGCCGATGGCTTGCAGGTGCACGCGCAGCTGGTGGGTGCGGCCGGTGACGGGTTCGAGTTCGAGTCGGGTGGTGTCGCTGGTGTGTGTGCCTGCGAGGCGCCAGCGCGTGACGCTGGGTTTGCCGAGTTCGGCGCTCACGATGCTGCGGGGTCGGTTGGGCCAGTCGATGGTGAGGGGGAGGTCGATGGTGTTCCAGCCGTTGTCAGGCTGGGGGTTGTGCAGGGTGCCGGCGACGACGGCGGTGTAGCGTTTGTGGACTTGCCGTTGTTCGAAGGCGCGGCTGAGCTGGCGTTGGGCTTCGATGCCTCGGGTCATGACGACAAGGCCGGAGGTGGCCATGTCGAGCCGGTGGACCACGAGGGCGTCAGGCCATTTCGCCTGGGCCCTCGCGCTGAGGCAGTCCTGCTTGTCGGGGCCTCTTCCGGGGACGGCCAGCAGGCCTGCTGGTTTGTCGAGGACGATCATCTGGTCGTCTTCGTGGATGATCTTCAGGTTGCTCACCCGTTGTACCTCGCGGGCGCGTGGGCGCACGGCACTCTGTTCCGCGAATGTCCCCCGGCGGCTGGTGCCGCCTCCTCCTTGATTTCGCTCCACAGAGCACCATGCACCCACGCGCCAGAAGGAATGTGGGCGCGCAATGCTTCGCCCTCCAACGAGGTCATTGGTGATCGGGGGGGACAGCGCAGCGAAATAAAGGAGGAGGGCTGGCGGAGCCAGTCCGGGGGACATTCGCGGAGCTGTCCCCCCCGGTCGCCAATGACCGGTTCAGCCGGAGAAATAGAGCGAGACATCCAAGCATTGTCCAGGCAAAGGACAATACGTCCATGCTGCTGCTCGCCCCCATGGAAGGATTGCTCGACGCCACCCTGCGCGATGTGCTCACGCGCACGGGCGGGATCGACCGCTGCGTGAGCGAATTCATCCGGGTGACCCACACCGTGCTGCCCGAGCGCGCTTTCATCCGCGTGGTGCCCGAGCTGCTCAATGGGGGGTACACCCGCGCCGGCGTGCCCGTGCGCGCGCAGCTTATGGGCTCCGACCCGACCTTGCTGGCGGAGAACGCCGAGCGCCTGGCCGGTCTGGGGCCGCACGGCATCGATCTGAATTTCGGCTGCCCCGCCAAGACCGTGAACCAAAGCCGGGGTGGCGCCGTGCTGCTCGACGAACCCGAACTGGTCGGCCGCATCGTGGCCGCCGTGCGCCGTGCCGTGCCGGCCCACATGCCTGTGTCCGCCAAGATGCGGCTGGGCTTCAACGACGACGAGCGGGCCGAAGAGTGCGCCCACGCCATCGCCGAGGCCGGTGCGGACGAACTCGTGATCCACGCCCGCACCAAAGCGCACGGCTACCGGCCTCCGGCCTACTGGGACCGGCTGGCCGAGGTGCGCGCCTCGCTGCCGCCCCATCGGCGCCTGCCCGTGATTGCCAACGGCGAAATCTGGACCGTGGCCGATGCCTTGCGCTGCCGCGAGGTGACGGGCTGCGAACACCTCATGATCGGCAGGGGCATGGTGACCGACCCTGGCCTGGCCCTGGCCATCAAGGGGCTGGGCGGCGTGCCCTGGTCGGTGCTGCCCCCTTTGTTGCAGGTTTTCTGGCAGCAGGTGAGCGCGCGCGTGGAGCGCCGCCACCGCTCCGGGCGGCTCAAACAATGGCTCAACTACCTGCGCAAACGTTACCCCGAGGCGCAGGCTGCTTTCGACGAGCTGCGCCTGGTGAATGAGCCCGACGACATCGAGGCCTGGCTGCGCCGCGCCCGGGGCCCGGAAATCCTTACCACAGAGTCGATCCGGGCGCTGCCAGCAGAAATGGCGCAGGCGTGTTAACTTCCGGCCCCGGACCCGAACCACGACGCCTGTATGACCTCTCTAGAACAACGGCTGGCCGCCCTCCCAGGAGACCGTCTGCGCGGCATGCGTCGCGGCATTGAAAAGGAAAGCCTGCGCGCCCAGGCTGATGGCAAGCTGGCGCTTACGCCGCACCCGGCCGCGTTGGGCAGTGCGCTCACGCACCCCCACATCACCACCGACTACAGCGAGTCCCAGCTCGAACTCATCACCGGCGTGCACGCCAGCGTCGAGGACTGCCTGGCCGAGTTGACCGAAGTTCACCAGTACACGGTGCGCAGCCTGCGCGCCCAGGGCGACGAGATGATGTGGGCGTCGAGCATGCCCTGCGGTCTGCCGCCCGATGAAACCATTCCCATCGGCAGGTACGGCTCTTCCAATGTGGGCCGAGCCAAGAGCGTCTACCGCATGGGCCTGGCGCATCGCTATGGCCGGCGCATGCAGACCATCTCGGGCATTCACTACAACTGGTCGCTGCCGGGTGTGGACAACGACGGCTATTTCGCGCTGATCCGCAATTTCCGCCGCCACGCCTTTCTGCTGCTCACGCTGTTTGGCGCCTCGCCCGCGCTGTGTTCCACCTTCGTCGAAGGCCGCCAGCACGAGCTGCAGAAGCTGGGCGACACCGGCACGCTGTATATGCCGCACGGCACTTCGCTGCGCATGGGCCGCCTGGGCTACCAGAGCGAGGCCCAGGCCACGCTGGCGGTGAGCTACAACGGCCTCGAAGGCTATGCGGCCTCCCTGCACGACGCGCTCACGCGGCCCTGGCCGGCGTACGAGGCGGTCGGCATCCGCAACCCCGGTGGGGACTACAACCAGCTTGCCACCACGCTGCTGCAGATCGAGAACGAGTTCTACGGCACCATCCGCCCCAAGCGCGTGATCCACCCCGGCGAGCGCCCGTTGCACGCCCTGCGCGAGCGTGGCGTCGAGTACATCGAGGTCCGACTGATGGACCTCAACCCCTTCGAACCCATCGGCATTGGCGCGTCCACGCTGCGTTTCCTGGATGTGTTCCTGCTGCACTGCTTGCTCTCGGACAGCCCGCCCGACACGCCAGCCGAGATCCACGAGCTGGCGCACAACCAGCACCTCACTGCCGCGCGCGGACGTGAGCCCGGCCTGAACCTGATGCGCAACGGCCAGAGCGTGCCGCTGATGCAGTGGGGCGCCGAGCTGCTCGAACAGCTCGGCCCGATTGCCGCGCTGCTGGACGAAGCCCAGGGCGGCAACGAGCACGCGCTGGCCGTGGCCCTGGCGCAAGCCCATCTGCAAGATCCCGACAAGCTGCCTTCGGCCCGCGTGCTGCAGGCCATGCACAAGCACCATGGCGACTCCTTCGTCGCTTTCGCGCGCGCCCAGTCGCGTGTGACGCACCAGCACCTGGCCGGCCTGCCCTGGGCCAGCAAGCTGCAGGCGAAATACGAGGCGATGGCCACGAAGTCGGTGGAAGACCAGCGCGCCATCGAAGCCGCTGACTCCATGCCCTTCGAGATCTACCGGCAGGAATACACCTCGCCCGCGCGGCTCGGGCGTCCCCGCGCGCAAGCCGCCTCCCTCGCCGCCTGAGGCGGCGGGCGGACCCGCGCTGCAAAGCCCGCCTGGCCGGATGGGCAATGTCCCGCCCGGCGCCGGAGGGGCCTATCCTGCGATTTTTTTGCCGGAGATGCCCATGCCCCGACTGACCGCCGCCGATTTCGACCAGGAACTGCTGATCCTGTTTGACGCCTACGTGCACGGCGACATCGATCGTCGAGCCTTCCTGGACCGGGCGTCGAAGTTCGCGGTGGGCGGGATGACGGCGGCCGGCCTGCTGGCCTCGCTCAGCCCGAACTTCGCTGCCGCCCAGGTGGTGCCGGCGAACGACTCTCGCATCAAGACGGAATTGGTGAGCGTGCCCTCACCGATGGGCTACGGCACCATCAAGGCCTATGTGGCCAAGCCCGTGGCGCCACCGGCCGGGGGCCGCTTGCCGGCCGTGCTGGTGGTGCATGAGAACCGGGGCCTGAACCCCCACATTGAAGACATCGCGCGCCGCTTGGCGCTGGACGGCTACCTTGCGTTCGCGCCCGACGCGCTCACGCCGCTGGGCGGTTATCCGGGTGACGAGGACAAGGCGCGTGCCTTGTTCGCCCAGCTCGACCAGGCCAAGACGAAGCAGGACTTTCTCGCCTCGGCCGCCACGCTCAAAGCCAGGCCGGATGGCAATGGCCGGGTGGGCGTGGTGGGGTTCTGCTATGGAGGGGGGATCGCCCACACGCTGGCGACCGAAATTCCGGATCTGGCAGCAGCGGTGCCGTACTACGGCAACCACCCGCCGGTGGAGGCTGCGGCCAAGGTGAAAGCGCCGCTGCTGATCCATTTCGCGGGGGTGGACGAGCGCATCAACGCGGCCTGGCCGGCGTATGAAACCGCGCTCAAGGCGGCTGGCGTGCGCTACGCTGCGCACCAGTACCCGGGCACCCAGCACGGCTTCAACAACGACACCACACCGCGTTTCGACGCCGCTGCGGCCAAGCTCTCGTGGGACCGCACGCTGGCGTTTTTCAGGCAGCACCTGACGGCCTAGAGGAAACACCCCCTGCGCCGCTTGGCGGCTTCCCCCTCTCTGGCGCCTTCGGCTGGGAGGGGGACGGCACCTTGGGCCGGCAAAGCCGGACCCTTGGTGCCCCTGGTAAGCGCTACTTCATTCGGGGTGCTTCAAGCTTCTCCGCCGAAGCGCTTGATGAGGTTGGCGATGTATTTCTCGACCAGCTTCTCGAACTCACCCTCGACCACGGGGGCCACCACCATCTTCATCAGGCCGGGCAGCGGCACCTCGATTTCGCCTTGAATGGCCAGCGTGAGGCCGGTGGACTTCTTGTTGTCCACGATCTTCCAGTTGCCCCCCACCAGGGCGTTGCCCACGCCCTTGACGGGGGTCCATTTCACGGTGCCACGGGCCTGGTCGCTCACGTATTTGCTGGCATACACCGTCTGGATGTTCACCTGTGCGGTACCGACTTTCTCCATTTCCCACTGGTAGACACCGCCACCCAGGTCGGTCAGCTTCTCCACCTTCGGGAAGTGGCTGACCGACTCGGGCACATCGGAGAGCACTTCGAACACCTCGGCCGCCTTGGCCTTGACATCGAATTCGTAGCCCAGATCGATCTTGACGGTGATGCTCATGAGGCGCCTCTGCGGGTGTTGGATTGAGGCCGATTGTAGGGATGGCCCACGCGCGCGACCCCGGGAGTTACACCAAGGCACAATCCCAGGATTCCCCGCAACCCACCCGTTTCCGCAGAGAGATTTCCCCCGATGAGCATCCAGTGGTTTCCCGGGCACATGCACCTCACGCGCAAGGCCATCACCGAGCGTGTGAAGGACATCGACGTCGTGATCGAGATGCTCGACGCGCGCCTGCCTGGCTCCAGCGCCAACCCGTTGCTGGCCGAGCTCACCTCGGCCAAGCCCACGCTCAAGGTCGTCAACAAGCAGGACATGGCCGACCCCGAGCGCACCGCGCTCTGGCTCGCACACTACAACGCCCAGCCGAACACCCGCGCCATCGCGCTGGACGCCAGCGTCACGGCGCCAGCGCGCGCCATCATCGCGTCCTGCCACGAGCTGGCGCCCAACCGGGGCGGCATGGTCAAGCCCATGCGGGTGCTGATCTGCGGCATTCCCAACGTGGGCAAGTCCACGCTGATCAACACCTTCATGGGCAAGCGCGCCGCCAAGACCGGCGACGAGGCGGGCATCACGCGCACCGAACAGCGCATCGCCCTGGCCGACGACTTCTACCTGTTCGACACGCCCGGCATGCTCTGGCCGCGCATCGTCGTGCCCGAAAGCGGTTTCAACCTCGCCGCCAGCGGCGCGGTGGGCCGCAATGCCTACGACGACCAGGAGGTGGCGCTGGAACTGCTCAACAAGCTCAAGCTGTCCTACGCGGCGCTGCTGGAAGCGCGCTACAAGCTGGGCCTCATGCCAGACGCCATCGCGGCCCTGCCGGACGAGGAGCTGATGGAGGCCATTGGCCGCAAGCGCGGTGCACTGGCCGGTGGCGGTGCGGTGAACTGGCAGAAGGCCGCCGAGCTGGTGATCGCAGACTTCCGCAGCGGTATCCTGGGGCGCGTCACCCTGGAGACGCCAGAGCAGTTTGTGCAGTGGCTGCGGGCGGGACAGAAGGCGGACGCCGAGCGCCAGGGCCGCAAGAAGGAACGCGCGGCCAAGCCACGCAAGCCCGACCGCCGCTGACCCAGCGCGGCTTGACCCGCGTCAAGGCGCTGGTGCCCGCGCGGTGCGAGCATGGGCTCCATTCCTCCAGGAGCCCACATGACCCACCCCTGCCGCATCCTGCTGATCGAAGGCCATCCTGACGTCACGGACCCGCACCTCAACCGCCTGCTGGTGGATGCCTATGCGGAAGGCGCCCGCGCGGCCGGGCACGAGCTGCGCCGCCTTGCCGTGGGCGCGCTGGATTTTCCCCTGCTGCGCAGCGCGCACGACTGGACGCATGGCAGCGTGCCACCCGGCCTTGAGGCCTCACAGCAGGACATCCTCTGGGCTCAACACCTGGTGCTGTTCTTTCCGCTCTGGCTGGGCGAGATGCCGGCGCTCCTCAAGGCCTGGCTGGAGCAGGTGGCGCGGCCAGGCTTCGCGGTCGGCCCCGAAGGCCCCAAGAAGTTCGGTCGCAAGCCCCTGAGTGGCCGTTCCGCCCGCGTGGTGGTGACCATGGGCATGCCGGCACTGGCCTACCGTTGGTATTTCCGCGCGCACAGCCTCAAGGCGCTGGAGCGCAACATCCTGGGTTTCATCGGCATTGCCCCCATCGATGAAACGCTGGTCGGTTCGGTCGAGCAATTGGGGGAGTCCGGTGTGAGCCGGTGGCAGGCCAAGCTGCGCCGGCTCGGCCGCGAGGCGGCCTGAGGTCTGTCTGTCAGGCCTCGATCTTCACGCCCTTCCAGAACGCCACGCGGCCCTTGATCATCTCGGCCTCGGGCTTGGGGTCTGCGTAGTACCAGGCGGCGTCGGCATTGAGTTCACCGTTCACCAGCAGCGAGTAGTAATTCGCCTGGCCCTTCCATGGGCAGCTGGTTCGGTGGTTGCTGAAAGTGACGTGATCGCGGTTGAGAGAACTCTCCGGGAAATAGTGGTTGCCTTCCACGACCACGGTGTCGTCGCTCTCGGCGATGGTCGCGCCGTTCCACGTCGCCTTCATATGGCGGCGCTCACTTGTTTTTTTCTTTGCCGCGCGGCATCACGGAGGTGACCGGCGGCACCGGCCGGTCGGAGGACACGGGGCCCTTGGGCGCCGAGGTGTCCTTCTTTGGTTTTTTTGACATTTTTTCGTTGCGCTGTTCCTTGCCCATGGGGACCTCCATTTGACGCCGCGATGCGCGGCAGATTTGCCGATGGTAAGCGACAAAACGCGCGTTTCAAGCCCTCGGCGAAAGCCCGGAACGCGCGCTCGTGGACTACTGCCCCATGCCCAGGAAGTTGGCCAGCGCTTCGACGCCGAGGGCACCGCTTTGCGTGATCACCGCGCCCGTGCGCTGGTGCTTGGCCACCATGAATGGCACCGAGGTGGCGCCCAGGCGTTCGAGCAAGTCGGTATTGGCCTTGATGGACTGCAGCACCTCGGGCGGGATGCTGGCGGAGGCCGACATGCCACCCTGGCCGGCGAGCAGTTGCTGCTCGTGTGCGTTCATGGTTTCCACCGGGTTGGCTGCGGTCATGATGGCCGCGCCTTGCGGTGCGCTCTTGGCGTTCATGATGGCCACGGGCAGCCACACGAACTTCACCTTGCTCTGCAGCGGCACGGACGCCTGCCAGAGGTGGCCGCAATGCGGGCACTGCGGGTCGAACAGCACGTAAACCGTGTTGGCGCTCATCAGGGCGCCGGCGGTGAAACCTTTGCCTTGCGCGGCAAGCACGTCGAAGGCCTGGGCCGGGGCGATGGGGCTGGTGTCGGCCGAAGCGGCGCCTGCGGCGGATGGCGCGCTGGTGGCTTCTTCCTTGGAGCAGGCGGCCAGCGAAAGAGCCAGGGCGGCCATCAGGGGGAGTGTGAAGTGGCGGAGTTTCATGGCGAAGCAGGTCGGTGGTTTTGCTGGACCGCATCATCGCAGAGAAGGCACATCCCCGTGGGCCGGTGGCCCATGGCAAAGGGCGCAGCACCCCGGTTTTCTGGTGTGCTGCGCCCTGGGCGCGGTGCGTGTACCGGCGAACGTCAGTTGTTCAGGATCAGGTTGGCGATGAGGCCGGTGGCGATGGCGACCAGCACGTAGTCGGTGCCGACCTGCACCCACTGGTGACCGCGCGGCGGCGCGTAGAGGCGGTGCTGGTGGGGGTTCACCACCACGTACTGGCGGTTGCGGTATTCGTAGGGAATGTAGCCACCCCGTCGAAACTCGGGGCCGCGCGCGTTGTAGTAGTAGTGATAGCGCTGGTCATTGCGCGACTGGCGGTAGTCGCGCCGGTCGTCACGGCGATCGTGGCGGAAATCGCGGCGGTCGTCGCGCCGGTCCTGGCGGTAGTCCCGGCGGTCATCGCGGCGGTCGTCCACGCGCTGCAAGTGGCTGGGTTCGAATCGCGCACCTTGCGCGAAGGACAGCGAGCTCACGCCAAGCGAGGCGGCAGCCAGGGCGTACACAACAAGGTTTCGGGATTTCATGGAGGTTTCTCCTTGGGTTGGTGAGACTCCATCGTGTCCGCCCCATGTGAACGCAAGGTAAATGCCGCACTCCGTCCGTGCAAAGTTCTGTACCGGCTTGTGCCGGCCGCCGGGGCCTTGCGGCTCAGTGTTTCATGGCGGCCTGGGCGTGCAGCTTGGCCGCGATGTATTCACCATGTGTCACATGCAGCAGGCCCGCTACCTTGCTGATCACGTGGTGCTCGTGCGCGTCCAGGTGGTGGTCGGCGAAGGCCACTTCCCACATGGCCTCCACCACGCGAATTTTTTGCTCCTGCGTGAAGCGCTCGTTCATCAGCGCGGTGAATCGCTGGTAGTCATAGGCCGTGCGCGCGGTTTCATGAGCCAGTTCCAGCAGGCGCTGCAGCTCGTCGTCGCTCAATGCGAACTTGCGGCGCAGGGCGGTCAGCACCGCGTCGCGCTCACTGTCTTGCAGCGAGGGCTCGGCGCGCATCACTTCCACGAGGAGCACGGCGGTCGCGAGTTGCAGGGTGTGTTCCTGCTCGGCGGGTGCCAGGGTGCCGGCTGGCGCCGTGAGACTGGCAGTGAGGTTGTCAAACAGGTCTTTGAGATTTCTGAGCATGGCGTGGCGAGGTTGACGCGGTGGTTGGGAGGTGGAGCCTGGGGAGGGCCTCAGGGTTCCCGGCGCCAGACCAGCAGCAGGTTGTTGGCCGGCATGGCATGGCGTTCCTGCAGCACCAGGCCGGCGCGCCGGGCCTGAGCTTCCACCTCTTCCCGCTGGCGGATGCCCCAGGCCGCGTTTTCACGCCGCAGGCTCTCGTCGAACGCCAGGTTGCCGGGGGAGGTGGGCACGCCGTCTTCAAGATACGGGCCATAGGTGATCAGCGCACCGAGGGGCGTGAGGTGCCTGGCCGCGCCCTGCATGAGCGCCGCGCAAGTGGCCCATGGCGCGATGTGCAGCATGTTGGCGCAATAGATGCCATCGAAGGGCTCTGGTCCCACGGGCCAATCGGGTGCGAGCACATCCAGCTGCAGCGGTTCGAGCACGTGCCCTGCGCTGGCATCGGTCGCCCATGCTCGAATGGAAGGCAGGGCATCTGCCTGGAAATCCGTGGGCTGCCAGCGCCAGCCCGGCATGGCTGCGGCGAACCAGGCCGCGTGTTGACCGGTGCCCGAGGCGATTTCCAGCACGCGGCTTTGTTCGGGCAGCGCCTGGCGGAGCACCTCCAGAATGGGCCGCTTGTTGCGTTCGGCAGCGGGGCTCAGCCGCAGGATGTTGGCGTTCATGGAGCCATTGTCCGGCACGGGCCCCGATGCGAGAATTTCGTCTGACCCACCATGAAACCATCGACGCTCATCATCGCTTTGGCAGCCTTCGTGCATGGCTGCGCTCTCCATCCTGTGGCCACGGCGCCTGCCAGTCAGGTGTCAAGCGAGGCGCATACCGTGATCACCGGCCGAGTCAATTACGTGATCGATGGGCAGATCAAGACGCCCTATGGCGCCTTTCGGCCCGCGTGGCCGGCGCCACCCATGGTGGCGCTGAACCTCACCACTGGCGACCCGCACGCCTTCGGCCAGGTGGCCGACGCGGATGGCAGCTTTCGCTGGCAACTGCCTCCTGGGGCCTACGTGATTTCAAGCATCGGCATGGGCACGCCCACCGACGAGTCCCGCATCAGCTGGCCTCGCGTGGTGCTTTGCGTGCCACGGGCTCCTGGCGCAACGGTGTACGTGGGTCACCTGCACCTTGAGGGGCGGCGGTATGAGGAGGATGTGGTGCTGAGCACCGGCACGCGATATACCTCGCGAGGCGTGCGCTACGGCTTCAAAGTGGTGGACGAAGCCCCGGGCAGCACGTCGGGACAGGTTTCGCGGCTCATGCGCCACTGGCCCGAGATGCCCATTGGCGACCGCCTGGTGGAGCGCTGGAAAGCGGATGCGCCGGGCCTCGAACGTGAACTCTGCGGTGCACTGATGCGTTGAGGGGGCGGGCTCTCAGCGAAGGTGCGCGGGCTCGGTTTCCATCCCTTGCTCGCTGTCTCGGGGCGATGTGCTGGCCATGGCCAGCGCCTGGCGTTCGGCCTCGTTGATCACGTCGGTGGGTGTGGCGCTGGCCGGGTCCACCGTGACCACGCCCATGCCGATGCGTGGGCGGAAGGGGTGGCGCTTGCGCTGCTCATCGAACACCGTCAGGGGAATGGACACCGTCAAGGCCATGCGCGCGGCCGTGGCGCGCACGGGTTGCTGATGCGGGTCCATCGTGAGCACCACCACGAAACACCGCGGGTGGTACAGGCCCACCACACAACGGAACCCCGCCGCACGGCGGATGCGCGCCGCCACGGTGGACAGGATCTGATGCTCCGCGCCCGGCCCGGCCGAATCGGCGAGTTCGTAAAGGTTGCTCACGTACAGGCACAGCACCGCCGTCTCGCACTCCAGGCGCGCGGCGCGCCAGAGGGCATGTTCCACATCGGCGATCAGCGCCGAGCCGGTGGACAGGCCGG
>Ga0067045_1030041_pt1 | contig 16993 bp, 15 predicted proteins | sample TerdegcTABiofilm_FD_59184 | JGI IMG/M metagenome (GOLD analysis project Ga0067045, IMG submission 59184) | Combined Assembly of (Gp0054472, Gp0054536) Wastewater bioreactor microbial communities from Singapore -Terephthalate degrading...
GGGGAAGGCAACCTAGACGATTACCAGAACGCCCACCCCTTCAGCCGCGCCGATCTTGAGCAAATCGAAGAAAAATTATCCGCCGTACAAGAGCGGCTGGCGGCGCAGGGGATTGCCTTCCTCGTGGCGCCTGCGCCCAACAAAGAGACTATTTACCCCGAAATGCTGCCGCCAGAGATCCCAAAGATCGGAAAGCAATCGCGGCTCGACCAATTGCTGGCTTACTTAGAGGAAAACAACAGCCCGGTCAAGATCCTGGATGTACGGCCTGTCTTGCTGGCGAACAAAACGCAGCGCCAGCTTTACTACCGCACCGATACGCACTGGAATGACTACGGCGCTTATTACGCCAGCGCAGAGATTTTTAAAGCCCTTCAGAAAGATTTCCCGCAATTGCAATCACCAGTATTGGAAACCTACCGGACAGAAAATGAGACCATCAGCGGCGACCTGGCGCGTTTGCTGCTGACCGATCCGCTGTTCTCCGAGCCCACCTTACAACTGGAGCCGCTTTCTCTCCCAAGAGCGCGCTTTTTGGAAAAGGTTGACCGGGTGATCACGATCAGCGAAGTGGATGACGCCAGCCTGCCGCGGGCAGTGATCTTTCGCGATTCTTTTGCTAACAGTCTGGAGCCTTTCCTTTCTGAACGCTTCAGCCGGGCAGTGTATCCCTGGTCTTTTCAAATTGATTGGGAACTGATCGAGCGCGAGCAGCCGGATCTGGTCCTTTACGAACTGGCCGAGCGCTACCTGCACCACCTGAAAGAGATCGTCCCTTAAGCGTAAACAATCCTTAAGCTATGGGAGAGCCTGGGGATAATTCTGAATAGAGACCTTGTGTATTAATCCAGGAGAAGGTGATGCCAACCGATACCTGCGCTGGATGTGGGGCTGTCTACCAAAATAACCTGACCTGCGAAACGGTCTTCGACGATTTTCTTGCTCTAGAATTCACCGACGCGGCTTATGGCGAAGTTCATCTGCTCACCGTGGCGTGCTATATGATCCAGCATGGGCAATACAGCGATGATGCCCTGGTGTGGATCGAACAACAACTTCGCGATCATCTCGAAAAGGGGATTCCGGCCGAACAAATTCGCCAGAAGGCGGCAAAGGAAACCAGACAAGACAGGCACACCTGGCGCGTCGCCCGGCGGAAAGAGGACAAACCGCAGGAGAAAATTCCCTGGTCAATGACCATCCTGGATGTTGCGCTGCAATATCAGGACTCAGAGAGTTACCGGAAGCTCGTCCGGCAATGGGCCAGCATAACGCTTTCTGAAATGCGACCATTGCTGCCAGATCCAAAATAGCCAGGCAGGTCTTTGCCAATCTGGGATTTTGGGCGTTTTACCCCTTCGTTCTGGACGGGCTTCGCATAAACTGGTTGTATGCGTCGCGTCCGGGGACAGGCAGTCGCCTTCACCTGCTTTTTGTGCAAGACGAGAAATTTCTCCCCCCTTCACCGAATCTGGAGCAGCCGCCAGGTGATGAGAACCTGATAAGTTTTTATTAAATTTGTACATTGTAATGAATTTGTAATGCTACACCCTCTTTTATTCTTCGTATAATAGCGGATGGATTGCAATTGGGAATTACGCCCCGATCCTCAACTCCCTAGCCGTTCGAGTCACAACGCACATGGCAACCATCAAAACCTCGCCGACAGCTTCAATCTTTTCCAGAAACATTACGATCCTTTTTCTGGGATTGGTTGCCGTTCAGGCGATGGTGACGCAAATCAACACCGAACGAACGCGTATTACCGCCAGCGACCTGGTCTATCCCATCTTTACAATCCTGACAACCCTGGCGCTACTGATCGCGGCCCGACAATCGCAAAAACAGTCAATGCGGCTCGCGCTGGCATGGTACGCCTTTGGCGCTTCGATCCTGTTCGACGCCGTGGGAGAGCTGCTGTGGAGCGTTTTCGAAATCTGGCGCGGCGTAACGCCCTACCCTTCTGCGGCAGACTTCTTCTACTTACTTTCTTACCCGCTGTTCCTGGCGGGGGCCTTCCTCCTGCCCCGAAAACGAGATTCGGCTCAAGAAAGGATCAAAAAGGCGCTGGATTCCAGCATCATCCTGCTGTCCGCGCTGCTTGCATTTTGGACCCTGGTCCTGGGGCCGCAGATTATTAAAGTCGGCAGTGATCTTGCTTTTGCAGATTTGATTTCCAGCGCCTACCCGGTTGGAGATATCCTGATGATTTGGGCGCTGGTCGTGATGATTTACAACCAAATAGAGCTGCAGGACCGTCGGCCTGTGCTGCTGCTGGCCATTGGGGCAATTTTCTTCGTGATCGCAGATACCATCTTCTTGCTTCAAGCGATGGACGACCAGTATCTGAGCGGCGGTTTGTTAGATCTCGTCTGGGTGTTTGGTTACTTCTTTTGTTTGCAAGCTGCCATCCTGCAGATCAAATTGATGAGCGCCGAAGGACTGGCAAATACACTTTATAACAACTTCTTGTCCTGGGCACTGGGCAAATTGGAACAATGGACGCCTTATTATCCTTACCTGTTCGCGATCACGCCCTTCTTTATCATCTTCGGAGCGCCCAATCATTCCTTTCTACTAAGTAATTTCACTCTGGCGCTCTGGGCCAGCGGGATTATCTTGCTGGTTTTCATTCGGCAGGCCATCTCGATCCAGGAAAATGCAACCCTCAACACAAAGCTAAACAAGGCGCTAGAGCAGGTGCATGCTAAAACCAAAGCGCTGGAGAAAACAAACCTGGAGTTGCAAAACGAAATCATAGAGCACCAGCTCTCCAAGAAACAGCTTGCCTATAAAGCGTTGCACGACTCGCTCACCGGGTTGCCCAACCGGGCCTACCTTCTGGAGCGGCTGGGAGGCATTCTTGAATTCAGCCGGCGATATGGTGGGGCGCAATTCGCGGTTCTTTACCTGGATTGTGATCACTTTAAGGTGGTGAACGACAGCCTGGGACACACGATCGGCGACCAGCTTTTGATCCAAATTGCAAGCCGCCTGGAATCGTGTGTGCGCGCCAGCGACATGGTAGGGCGGATCGGGGGGGATGAATTTGTGATCTTGTTGTTAGAACGGTGCGACACCGCCGGGATCAGCAAGATTGCCAACCGCATTCTGAAAGAATTTTCAAAACCTTTCCAAATCGTAAACGGAAAAAAGGTTTTGGTATCCACCAGCATCGGTATTGTCGAAAAATTAGGAGAATACAACCAACCAGAAGACATCTTGCGCGATGCCGATGTCGCCATGTACCATGCCAAATCTCGCGGCCGGAACCGCTACGAATTCTATAAGCAGGGAATGCGAGAACGATTAGTATCCAGGCTGGAAATCGAACATGATCTGCACGCCGCTTTGGAACGGCGCGAATTTGAACTGCACTACCAGCCGATCTTATCTCTGAAGGACCTTCGGCTTGTCGGATTTGAAGCCCTGATCCGGTGGCGGCATCCCAGCCGCGGCTTGACCCCGCCGATGGACTTCATCCCAATTTGCGAGGAAACCAGTTTAATTCATAAAGTCGGCGCGTGGGCGCTGCAAGAAGCCTGCGCGCAGGCGGTGAAATGGCATTCTAAAAACCCAGCCTTCCAGAACCTGAATATCCATGTCAACATATCGGGAAACCAGGTCAGACACCCTCATTTCGTCCAGCGGGTGGCGCGCGTGGTCGAACAAACCGGCTTAAATCCCAGGACGCTTCACCTGGAGATCACAGAAAACGTGTTCATCAAAAATTCCAAAGAGGTGCTGCAAACCTTTCAGAAGCTGAAGGAAATTGGGGTCGAGTGCGAGCTGGACGATTTTGGAAGCGGCTATTCTTCCTTGCGATACCTGCACAGCTTTCCCATCCGAAACATGAAGATAGACCGGAGTTTCATCCAGACCATCCGGCCAGGGCAAAATCCAGACATCGTCCGCGCCATCCTGTCGCTGGCGCACCACCTGGATATTCGGTTGACCGCTGAGGGAATCGAAACCGAACACCAGCTCGAAGAATTGAGGCAATTCGGCTGCCATTTTGGACAGGGGTTCCTGTTTTCAAAGCCATTAGACCCGGCAGCCGTCGAAAAGTATTTGGAAAGCCAGCCAGTTGGAAAGTAAGCCGCTCAGGCTTTTTGAGCCGCCACAGGCAAGCACAACCCGCGCCCTGCCGTGGCCAGTTCTAGAGACGCCCTTTGGCCTTTCAGCGCGAGCATAATCGCAAACCACAAAGGAAAAAGCCAAAACTCTACCAGAGCGGCGATCCTTCTCTTCAATCCATGTATAATATGTGGCAATGGTTTACCCAACCCCGGAGGATAACCGATGGAAGCAGGCAATCAACCTTCCCATCCCAGTAAACGACCGATCTTTTTATTGGTCATCCCACTTGCCAGTTGCGTCCTATCTTCCATAGTCGGTGTGGCGATCGCACAGGTGGGCAACCTGTTCTATGCCGCCATCGGAGATGTCTCGGTGGCCGTCTGCCTCCCAGCCTATTTTGTCTTGTTTTTATTGACAGCCGGCATTTCTTTTCTGGTGAGCATGGTCTTAAAAAGGTTGTTCCATAAAACAGAAGGATAGGCTTGAGGTGAGAGTTGAATCTTATTCTTGCCAGGAATTATGCAAAAAATTGGGATCTGGCCGGAAATCCGCCAATCCTCTTCTCGACATCTTTTTTCACCGCTCATTCACCCCAAGGAGGAACAGCGCATGAAAAAGAACGTCTTCTGGCTGATTGCCCTTTTCTTGCTGCTTTTAGCAAATGATGTCGAACCGGTTCAGGCTATCCCATCGCTTCAGGCCGCTGAGACAGCGTGCGGTCAGGCGCTGTTCGATGCCGCTGCCCTTGCCGGGGTATCTGGTGAAGTCAAGCGATTTATTGAATATGACACAAGCAGTTTTCAGTGTTTGCTGGAATATCAGTCTGTGCAAACGCTAAAAGATGCATACGATAACGAATTAGATTATGATCAACTGGTCCATTTGGAGATTTCAGAAGGCAATTATGACACTTATCTCTGTGGATCTGGCGAAACAGACTGCGAAAGCACGACTTTTCATGGATACTCGGCGGCAAAAAAGTACGGTACCGCTCAAATCCATTTCAACTGGATTGCCCAAAAAGGAGACCAGGCTTTTACTTACCAGATCACTTATTTCCATACGGGATGGAAATTATTAGGTTGGCCGTACATGGAAGAACAAACCATGTCGCTGGCAGAAGCGTTGTGGCAAACATCCGATCCAATCCTCCCAGGTTCGACAATCAACGCTGATCCACCAGGCGAAACAGAAATCATCCCACCATCCTCGCAAGAGCCTGGCGGAGAAACACTCGATTCAAACCCACTCCCCGGCGATGCATTCAACGAGACAAGGGACACTGGCGAAAACGGTGTATTTGGCATTCCGACGATCCTCTTTCTAGGGAGCCTTGGCGTCCCCATCATGGGCGCGCTTTTGGGATCTGCGGCAGCAGCGTTGAGTGGATTATTAAGCAGCTCCTCCTCGGCGCTAAAACCAGCGGTTGAAACCCCAGGACAGAAAGCCATCCATCCGGAAGCAGAATTGCCAATCCAAAACCAAGACATGGAAATGAAACTTCCAATGGAGTTTAATCAAAACCTGGGTAATCAAGAGGTCAGCATCGAGGTTAACATTGACGCCCATGATTATGACCTTAATTTTCAAAACTTCAAAAAAGACCTGGAAGGGTTGAAAGACGAACTCAACCAGCAAGGATTTTACGTTCTCAATCCCTTTCAATCTGATCCCACAACCCTGATTCACCGCACGATAACAGGATTGAATCTGTTTGCCGAATGGCTAATTCAACCGGCCTGGCGCGTTTCCGGGCAGGTAAAAGGGCTGACCTGTGAAGAGTATGTTCACAAGACTTCGCAATCCGTCTATAAAAGCCTGCAAAAGCATTTCTCGGGCGGGAAAATAGACAGCGTGGTGTTTGAAGAAAAATCTTCAGATCCAAATGCGGAGGGATTTCTGAACTGGTTGGACCGGGCGTGGTTTGAGGATAACCACAACTTGATAAGGGTAACCCTGCCGGACGGATCGGAATGGGCAGTTGATTTTCACCAGGAAAAGGAAGGGAATGCCCCATTGATCCGTCCATGGGACGAAGCCCGCCGAGAATGGAGAAATCAACTAGGCCGGGAAGATTTCAAAGAAAGAATATCCTACACCATTAGCGGGTCAAAATGAAGACGCAACATTTGCTAGAAAAAAAGCTGGCAGAGATCGAAACCAGAGTCAGGGAAGAGGGGCTCGATGAAGAAGAGGCTTTCGGAGCGGCAGGCGACTGGATCCTGCCGCTGGGCAGCCGAGAGGCCTTCTTAAACCCGAAACTGAAGCAATGGATGTGGCACGACCGCCTGCACGGCGAGCTGGTATTTGCCGGGTGCGGGGTGCGTCAGGGGATCCTGGTGTCAATCGGAAAAGTCGCCGGGGTAAAAGCGCTACCCTATGAAGATGAGGTAGGGAATTGGTGCATTGTTCTTTTTGGCAACGAACCCAGTGGTCCCATGACCCTCACAGAGCTGAAACAAGATCTTGCAAGCGGGAAGATTTCTAAAACCTGCCTGATTTGGTCGCCGCATTTCACAACCTGGCTGACTGCGACTGACGAACGCATCAGGAGTCTGTTGGCATCAAGTGACCCCAGGGAAAGCGGATAAACGGCAATCTTAAAACACTATTCCCTCGCCGAAATCCTCACATCTCCATCGTCGAACGTCGCCTCCACCCAATGACGCCGGTCTAACGCCAGCCAGTTGGAGGGCAGGCCAGGCGCGCCAGCGGGTGCGATGACCAGACCAGGCTGGAATGCCAGCCACTCCTGCGGCGCGGCATCCTTCAAACTGGCTTCTGAAAGCAACAAGATGACGCCAGGCGAAGACCAGTTCGTGGGCAGCCTGGCAAGACTTTCCGGCCCGCCGCTGGCAAAAACGACCCGCACCCCACCGGAGACCAGTCCCAGCAGCGCCCCTTCTTCCTCCTGCGCCAGCGCTTCAAGCCGAGCGGCGCCTCCCAGCGAAATAGACTGCCCGCTTTCAAGCGGAAGGAGCGGGATGCCCTGGTTTTGCGCGCAGGTTTTCAGCCGGGCGGCCGAACGATACTCGCTGATCTGCGAATTCCAGAGGATCCAACCCGGCGGAAAGCGATCCAGGAAATCGGGCAGCCCTTCTAAAGCTCTGGCGGCGCCAGCGGGAAGCAAGAGTCCATCTGGCCGCTGGTGGAAAATAGGCATCCGGCGCGCCAGGAAGCTATTCAGCTCGCGGTTGGGGGAGCCATAGTGAATGAAAAGGTAACGACCCTGCGGCGTCTGAATCTGAACTGCCGGCCCGCTCGAAGTAAAGTAAACCGTCAGGTGCAGACGGCCATCCGGAGCGCCGTAAAAACCCCGCCAGGCGACAACGCTGCCCAAACAAAGCACAGCCAGCCCGGCGTATGCTTTCAGGCGAGCGCGCTGCTGCCAGACAAAAGCAAGGTTTTTCGCCAGAAGGAACAAAGCCAGGAAATAGATCGCCGCCCAGAACATTGTGGTCTGGCCCACAACCACTGCGCCGCCGTTGATCCTGGAGAGGGACTCGACGACGCGAATGGTGAACAGCAGCAGCGGCCAGACCAAAAACGAGAGGGCTTTGCCAAGCGGATACAAGACCATCCCAGCCAGCGCCGAAAGCCCGCCCAGCGTCATCACCAGCGGCTGAGGCGGAAGAACCAGCGGGTTAGCCAGCAAAGAACTCAGCGAAAGACGCTGAAAATGATACAGAATAACCGGTAAAGTAGTGACCTGAGCCGCCAGCGTAAACAAAAAATATTCGCTCAACGGCCCGGTCAGGCGGCGAGCGGTGTTCGAAGAAAAGCGCCCCTCCAGCCATTGCCGGGCGATGTTTTCCAACGGAACGCCGAACCACACCAAACCCAGCGTGGCGCTGAAGGAAAGCTGAAAGCTAACATCCCACAGCAGGTCCGGGTTAAAAGCGCACATCGCTGCGCCGGTAAACGCCAGCGCATTGAGACCAGCATTGCGTCGGCCGATCTGGCTACCCAGCAGGGTGAGCCCCCCCATCACAGCCGCCCGCACAACCGAAGCCGCAGCGCCAACCAGGATGGTGTACACCGCCACCCCCAAAATGGCAACCAGCAACGACAACCAGCGGTCGGGGATCAAACGACCGGCCAGCGAGCTGAACAATGCCGCCAGGATGGCAATGTTGAAGCCAGAGATGGCGATGATATGCGCCGTACCCGTATCGCGGAAGGCGCGCTCCAGGCTCGCCGGGATGTCCTGCTCAATGCCCAACAGGATCCCGGAAAGCAAGGCTGCTTCGGGTTGAGGATAGAGACGATTTAAGACCCGGTAAGCCTGATCGCGAAAGGCGTATATGCCGGTCAAAAGTACGTTCCCAGCACCCCGCTCCAGCAGGCGGATGCTCGGATAGTTAATCATCGTATAGACCCCCTGGCGGGCCAGGTATGCGCGGTAAGAGAAGCTCTCGCCTTCAGGCGGGTCAACCAGCTCACCAGTTAGCTCCAGCCTGTCGCCGTAACGCCAGTCGCCGCCCGGCGGCAACGTGGCCAGCGCGAGACCACTGACGGGGATGGACACGCTCACCCCATTCATCGCGAGGATTTCTTCGGCGCTCAGCCGGAGCTGAATTGAGCGCTCTCTTTTTTGGGGAGGCTCGACCACCATCGCCGAGAAACGCACCTCGCCTTGCCCATTGTACGGTGCAAGATCCGCCTGGTCGAAGATCGGGCGAGCGGCCTGAAAACGAGCCGCCCCGGCAAGCAGGGCCGCCAGAAGAAAACCGGCCGGTAAAGGCGCAAGGCGGCCCCAGCGTTTTCGCCAGCCGGAGAGGAAAGGCAGGCGTAATTCTAGAACCCCCACCCCAACACTAAAAACCGCCAGCGCCCCCCACACCGGCCAGGGCAGCAACCAGCGGGAAGCCAGAAAAACCCCAGCCAGAAAACCAGCCGAAATCCAAAGCAGGGGCATCGCTTATTTTCCCCCGGCCTCCTCCCCAACACAGGGTTTACGCCGGAAGAGTGGGAACAGCATGGGGGTGCAGCGCCGATAAGCGGCATATTGCTCCCCAAATTCATGCAGCAGTTTTCGCTCTTCGAACCACGAGCCGATCGTGAGGTAGAGAGTCGCGCCGATGTTGAAGGCCAGGGTATTCCAACTCATCACCGGGAACAACCAGAGGATGAGCAGAGAAAAAAAGTAAAGCGGGTGGCGCACCCAGCGGTATAACCCATCGTTTACAAACTGGCGCGGCTGCGCCGCTTTCTCAGGGTTAAAAAGCTGTTCCAGACCCAAGAAGTTCGCTCCGCCGGTCTGCATGACCCCCACTGCCAGGCCAAGCAAAGCCAAAAGCTGGATGAGCGCGGTAAGAACCAGCCAGGGAAATCGAACCGTATAAATCTTCTCATCCGGCAAAAGCACTACCAGCGCCAGGGATGGCAAGAGCGCAACGGCTGCGATGAGGTTAAAAAACAGCCGGTAAAAACGGTCGAAGTGGGGCGCGCCGATCCAACGCCTGACCCAGGCTTTCCATCTCAGCGAAGCCAGCAGCGAATGAAGGACACCATAGAGCGCCAATGAAAGGATGATCCACCAGAACCCCGTACCGTGCATTTACCGTCTCCAAATCACAGGATGATATCCACAGGATGATATCCACAGGATGATATAATTTTAGCTGGCTTTTGCGCCGAAGATTGCAAAATCAGATTATTCTTTCTGTAGGATCTCGTATGGAAATTTTTCCTCCTCAACTGCAGAACGAGCTTCCGCTGCATAAGCCTGCGCCGGATTTCTGCCTGACTGACCTGCAAGGAAAGACGCACCGCTTGAGCGATTTTCGGGGGAAGATTGTGGTGATCAATTTTTGGTCAGCCGAATGCCCGCACAGCCAGCGCGTCGATGTGGAACTGCGCAAACTGGCGAAAAGCTGGGGAGAGGCGGCCATCGTGGTGACTGTGGCTTCCAACGCCGACGAAACCCCAGAGCAAATCCAACAGTCGGCTGAGCGGCAAGAAATCGCCCTCCTTTTGCACGACCGAGAGCAGGTAGCCGCCAATCTGTTCGGCGCGCGAACCACACCGCACTTGTTCGCATTGGACGCAAACGGAATTCTGCGCTATCGAGGCGCCTTCGACGATGTTTCTTTTCGCCAGCGCGAACCCAGACGTTTTTACCTGGCGGAGGCTGTAGCAGCCCTCCTGGAAGGACAAATCCCCAAGACATGTGAAACGAACAGCTTTGGCTGCGCGCTGGTGCGGTTTGGCAGGTGGGTTTAGAACTCTGGAGGGGTGATCACCCAGAACCAGGAGGCATTCTCATCGGATACGCAGTGAACGCCGGTCAGCGAATTGCCCTTAAAACAGACGCTGTCGCCGGGGTTCAGCTTATAATCTTTGCCGTCCAGTCCAATCTTGATTGAGCCCTGGATCATGTAAATACACTCATCCGTCGGAGCCTTGAGGGGCTGGGCAGCATAACTGCTGCCCGGGGACATATGCGCCAGGATGACCTCGGCTTTTTGCCCCAGGTTTGGAGAGATGACCTCGATATAATCGGAGAAGCCAGGGGGTATCTCGATTCTGCGGTTTCCGGCGTGAACAATCGGATCATCATTCACACGGTCGTCTAGAAAAAACATAATGGAAACATCCAGGGCGTCAGCGATCTTCCTGAGCGAACTGATCGAAACGCTGACCAGCCCGCGTTCGACCTGGCTGAGAAACGAAACCGATAAATCGGTTCGCCGTCCCAGCTCGCGCATACTGAGCCCCTGACTCTGGCGATGCTGCTTAATGCGCGCGCCGATTAACAATTCATACCCGCCAGAACTTTCCATTCCATTCACTCCAATTACCGCCGCCCCCGCGGGGATATTGTTCGAAAAAATGCAAAGAATGTTTAGTATTAGTACACGAAACTGGCTTTATGTCAATAATAGTATAGCACGGCCTATGCTAAACAGCAACAAAAAACCTACCCTGTGTCTGGTCTCTGTTCGACCTGGCCAGGCGTTTTATAAAATTCAGCAGTGTCTTTTCAATCGCGGCGGGCAGCCAGCAGCTCTTTCAGGCGTGGGTGATCGCGGTAAAAACCGTGGTATTTCTGCGGCAGCAAGGCCGCAATCCGGCACATGATTTCATCGGTGTAATTCTTAAGGGTTTCCTCGCGGTTCGAGCGGTCCAGCGGCGGCAACCGGAAAGGAGGTCCAAAGCGGGCTGTGATGACCGGTTTTTGCATCGTCAGCATCGGGCCCAGGGCATTTTCGGTGCCAGCAATCCCGACTGGTACAATTGGAACATTCGCCTTGAGCGCCAGCAAAGCCGTACCCGCCTTACCTTCTAAAAGCACGCCGGAATCGCTGCGGGTGCCTTCCGGCGAGATACCCACACAACCGCCCTTCTTAAGCAGCTCGGCAGCCTCTCGAAAGGCGGTGAAATCCGCTTTGGTGCGATCGATCCAAATGCCGTTGGCGCTTTCGGCGAACCAGCGAAAGAACGGATAGCGCTTGTACTTATCCGTTACCAGGGCGGTAATATCCGGGCGGGTCGGAATGAGGAAAAGAACTGGAATATCCAATCGGCTGAGGTGGTTGGTTGCCACAATGACACCGCCCTGCGACGGGACATACTCCGGATGAATGAACTGGAGTGTGGCAAGGCTGTGAAACAAACGCCGTACAAGGTGTTGGAGCTTTTCGCGCTTCACAATGGGTCTTTCTCCTCGTCAAGAAACGGCGCGTCAACTGACTTCCAGTTCGGCTTTAGGGCTCTTACGGTTGCGCAGGTATTCGACCACCGGCGGCATGAGCGAGATCAGGATGATGGCAATCACCACCAGCGAGAAGTTATTCTTGACAAACGGCACATTCCCAAAGAAGTAACCGGCAAAGATGAACAGTCCCGTCCAGACAATACCGCCCACGACGTTATAGGTAATAAAGTAGCCATAACGCATACGTCCTATCCCCGCTACAAAGGGAGCAAAGGTGCGAATGATGGGAATAAAGCGCGCCAGAAAGATGGTCTTGCCGCCGTGCTTATGATAAAAAGCCTGTGTGCGCTCGAGATATTCTTTCTTGAGGAAACGAGAATTGGTCGTAAAAGCCTTCTCTCCGATAAAATGGCCAATCCAGTAATTGACCGTATCCCCCAGTACGGCGGCCACCGCCAGCAGGGCAAACAGGAGAACAGGATTGAGGGTTGACCCCAGGGCTGAGATTGCGCCGGCCGCAAACAGCAACGAGTCGCCGGGCAGAAAAGGCGTGACAACCAGCCCGGTTTCAATAAAAATAACAATGAAGAGAATCAAGTAGGTCCAAATACCAGCCCACTCGATAATTACGTTCAGGTAGTGATCCAGGTGCAAAACAAAATCAATGATGAATGTGATCCATTCCATTCGGTTCGTAAACCTCCAAGGTCAATTTGCCGCCCCAAGGCTAACAGAAGCAAGCAGCAAGGAACAATTTTACCAGCATTTCAGACCGATTCATTTTCCGCGCCGAGAGGTCCGACCGCCTCAACGACCCCATCTTCGCCTGCCGGTCGGGACGCTTTTCTGAGACGACGATTGCTACCGAGCAGAATTAAAAACAGCGTCGCCGTCAGCGCGGCCATTGCCAAAGGCGCAACCATCCCCAGACGCTGGTTCAGCACCACAAAAGCCGGAGCATCGGCGCCATCAATCAGCGGGGAGATGCCAACCATGATGCCAAATACATTCCATAATGCATGCAGGCCGACGGCAAGCAGATAACCAGCTCCCAGGCGGGCATATTTTTCCTCAGCAAGCGCCGAAGCCAATCCCCACCCGACCAATCCGGAGGTGGTGATATGCAACAAGGCGGTGCCAAAGCGCCCCACCACCACCGCGGCCCACAGATCGAGCGGGTTCGAAAGGTTTCCAAGCGTTTCCATCAGCGCGAAGGTTGCCCCGCACAGCATCCCGCCAACAAACCCGTCCACCGGCGTAAAGCCGCCGCGCCCCGCCAGCCCCCACAACGCCAGGGGCTTGAGCAGTTCTTCCAGCATGGGAATGAGACCGGCGGCCATCACCAGAATGCCCAGCAAGACGAGCGGCTGCTGGAGGAAGGGTAAGAGCATGCGCTGGAGCGCGGCGGGGTCCATACCAGCGTCAGCAACACGCTGCGCCAGGCGCTGAAGCTCGCCAAACAGTTCCGGGCGGCCCGAAAGCCAAAGCGCCGCCAGGGCGCCCAGGATCAGGAACAAGCCGATTTCGGCAACCAGGATGAGGGGCTGGTTGATCAGCATGTTGAAACTGACCAACCCCCAGCCTCTGCGCCGCTCGCTCATCGTCAGGCCGCGACGGCCTACCTCAAATATCCACCAGATCGGGATAACAGTCACCAGGATTTGCAGCGGCGGCAGCAAGAGCCAGGAAAAATCGCTTTGCAGCGACAAATAATCGCCCGAAACCACCAAAGCCGGGAAGAACAACATAAAGAGAGACGCCAGCCGGAGACGGTGCGGCAGCCCGATGGTCGGGCGGTTGAGGTTCAAAAGTCGGATGAAGGCATTGATGAGCGAAGGCAGCAGCAAAAGGCAGAAAAAAACCGCCGCCCAGGCGAGCGAAAGGATGGGCAAAGCCCGATCGCCCAACGCCCCGCCCGCCAGCAGCGCAAAGAGACCGGCAAACGCCAGTCCGGCGGCGGCCGTCAGAATGCCCAGCAGGCCAAGACCGCTGAGCAGGAGCATCAAGAAGGCAGGCAGATCGAACTTTGCGGCGGAGTTTCCCATCATTCTTCCCGGATAGTCACCTTGATGATTTTCTCGGCCTGAGCAGGGTTGCTGCCGCGCCCAGGATCAAAGGCAGGGAATTTCCCCAGCACATCCAGGCCATCAACCACCTGTCCAAAGATGGTGTAATGACCATCCAACCTGGGCTGGGGGGAATACGTGATGAAAAAGCGGCTACCGTTGGAATTGGGGCCAGAATTATCCATGCCCACCACACCGGCTTTGTCAAAGCGTAGGTCGGTGATTTCATTATCATAAAAGTAGCCGGGGTGGCCGTAACCAGTGCCGGTCGGGTCACCTGCCAGGACGACAAAATCCGGGATGACGAGGTAAAAGATGGTGTCATCGAACCAGCCCTGGCGCGCCAAAAAGATGAAACTGTTGACGGCGACGGGCGCTTTATCCGGATAGAGCGCAAGCACGATCTCGCCCCGGCTGGTCTGGAGGATGGCGGTATATTTTTTGGCCGGGTTGATCTCCATCGGCGGGCATTGAGTGAACTGCCGGTCGGTGATCTGGTAGGCTTTGAGGATATTCTCCAGGCTGGCAAAATCGCGCGGCCCCTGGTACGGCAAGCCGTTGATCAGCACAAAGGGCGTGCCGCTGATGCCAACGCTGCTGGCGGCCTGGTAAGCTCCGTCAATCTTTTGGGCGAGATCGGTCGCATCCAGGTCTTTACCAAAGGCGTCAACATCCAGATCGAGGTCTTTGGCGGCGTTCTGCAGCCAGGCGCGGAACTGCTCATCGGGCATGCCGCCCCAAACCGCCTGTTCTTCAAACAGAACCTTCTTCATCTCGAAGAATTTTCCCTGCTTGCCGGCAGCCTCTGAGGCAATCGCCGCCAGGCGGGCGTTGGGATGGATGGATTTCAAAGGGAAATGGCGGAACACCAGGCGGACATCCTGGGGATACATTTCATGAAGTTGAACCAACACGGGTTCAAGCTGAGCGCAGTACGGTCATTGAAAATCGCTGTATTCTATGATCGTCAATTTGGCGCTGGCTTCCCCGCTCACCCAATCGCCTTCAGCCGGAGGCGGAAAAGCAGCTTGCAGGGTGGGGTCGGGGGTCGGAAAAACGCCCGTCTGTGCAACGCAGAAGGCCGGTCCAGAAGTCGGGATAAACGCGGTCGGGCTTCCGCCGCCCTGGGTCGGCGCTCCGGTGGGTGTAAGCTGAGCAACCGGTGTAGCCGCCTGCCCGCAGGCTGCGAGCAGGAAGACGAACGCAATCGTGACGAGAGGAAGTTTTTTGTTCATTGCAACTCTTACTTCTCTTCAATTTCTATGTCAAGGATTTTATCCCCCGGTGGCAGATCAACCGCCTGCGCGGGATCGCGGGGGGTTAATTTTTTCAGCACTTCCATCCCAGAAATCACCTGGCCGAAGATGGTGTAATTGCCATCCAGGCGGGGCTGGGGTGTGAAGGTGATAAAGAACTGGCTGCCGTTGGTATCCGGGCCTGCGTTTGCCATTCCGATCCGCCCGGGTTGGTCATAACGCAGCTCGGGGGTTACCTCGTTGCTGTAAGCATAGCCCGGCGAACCGCCGCCGGTGCCGCTGGGGTCGCCGCTCTGAGCGACAAAATCAGGGATGACGCGGTGGAAAGTAACGCCGTCATACCAGTCCTGGCGGGCTAAAAACACGAAACTGTTGACCGTCAACGGCGCCTGATCCGGGAAAAGCTCGATCACGATATCCCCTTTCTCGGTCTTGAGCGTGGCGGTGTATTTCTTGCCTTTCTCGATCACAGTCGGGGGACATTCTTTAAATTTATTCTCTGAAAACTTGGCGTATTCCAGGATGCTCTGCGGATCAAAACTGCCCTGGTAGTGGCTGCCGTTGACCAGGAAAAAGGGCGTGCCGTTCACGCCAGCCTGGTAGCCGATATTGAACGAATTCTGAATTTTATCCTTGAGCGCCTGATCTTCGAGATCGGCGGCGAACTGGTCAGCATCCAGCGCAAGGGTCGCGGCCTGTTCATCCAGCCAGGCGCGCAGCTCCGTTTCCGGCAGGCTGGCCCAGGTTGTTTGGTTGGCGAAGAGTAGGGTTTTCATTTCGAAGAACTTGCCTTGTTTGCCTGCCGCTTCGGCTGCCTGCGCCGTTAGGAGGGCGTTATTATGATAAGGCAGCGGAAAGTGGCGGAAGACGAGGCGAAAATCCTGGGGGTTGCTTTTCAGCAACTGGTCCACTACAGGGTCGAACTGCGCGCAGTACGGACATTGAAAATCGCTGTACACCAGCAGGGTAACTTTTGCATCCGGCAGACCCTGGATCCAATCTCCATCGGTTACTTCGGGGATGGCCAGCGTCTCAGAAACGCACACCCCCGGCCCAGAGGCCGGGAAATCAACGGTGGGTTCAGTGGCAGGCTGGGCGGTTTGCTGGCCAACCGGGGTGGCTGGCGGGGCAGTGGGTGCAACCTGGGTAGGAGAAGCCGGGCTGCAAGCCGCCAATAAAACGCCGGCCAGGAGGGCAATAGTAAAGAGTTTACGGTTCATAAGGGGTTCCTTAAGGGGACGATAGGGTAGTTTATTTTGCTTCGGCGGCCAACCGGGCAAGAATCGCAGCGCGCAAGGTCTGCTGCACCGCCTCTTGGGGTTGGCTGGCGTCAATCACAATCCAGCGCTCAGGCTGCTGGCGGGCCATTTCAAGATAACCCTGGCGGACGCGCTGGTGAAATGCCATAGCATAAGCATCCAGGCGGTTCCATTCGCCCTGGCATTTCTGTTTGCGCTGGAGGCCTACCTCGACATCCACGTCCATCAGGATCGTGAAGTCCGGCCACAAACCGCCGGTAGTGAAATCGAGCAGTTCTCGGAGAAAGACCCGGTCCAGACCGTGCCCGTAGCCCTGATAAGCCAGTGTAGAGTCGGCGTAACGGTCACAGAGCACCGTTCTGCCCTGCTGCAGGGCGGGGCGGATGACCTGCTCGACGATTTGAGCGCGGGCGGCGCAAAACAAGAGGATCTCGGTACGGGGGTGCATGGCCTGGTTTTCCAGGTTCATTAGAATGGAGCGCACCTGATCGCCAATCGCGGTGCCGCCCGGTTCGCGGGTAGCCAAGAGATCAATGCCCTGCAAACGCAGGAAATCCACGAGAGGCGGAATTTGAGAAGTCTTGCCGCTGCCTTCTGGCCCTTCCAGGGTGATGAACATCGCTTTGTAGTCAGCGCCTAGTCGCGATAGATGCGGACGCGGCGATTGGGATC
>Ga0067045_1003701_pt1 | contig 16992 bp, 18 predicted proteins | sample TerdegcTABiofilm_FD_59184 | JGI IMG/M metagenome (GOLD analysis project Ga0067045, IMG submission 59184) | Combined Assembly of (Gp0054472, Gp0054536) Wastewater bioreactor microbial communities from Singapore -Terephthalate degrading...
CTGGAATGTGTTTTCCCAAATTCCGGGACTGAATTTGCCAGAAGAGCGATAACTCCGTGTCTAATCTTGATCACCGCTGACGCCCCAAGAGATTTAATTTAAAAAAGTTGTTCAGAAATGTGTCTGCCCTTTTTCTATTTTTGAGAGGGGAAAAATCTTACATCAGACAAGGCGTCCCAATATATGGCGATAATTTAATATCTGGGCGAGGGTAGCCGATATTTGTTTCATGCCCCACATAACCGCCCTCCTTGGCGGAGATGTGGGGCCGGCGCCCTCCTGGCGCCTATTCCACAAACACCGGCTACCCTCGCCCCTCCAGAACTCCAAGCCCAACCGTAAACGACGCTTAAAAAACACCACATACCCTTTGAACCTTGGTCAACAGAGGGTGCAGGCCATTTCTAAAATTTTTATTAGCAGGGATGCCGGCTCCGTATAACAGCAGGCCAATCCTCTATTCAGGAAATTAGAAGAAAGGAATAGGGAACCCGTTATGAACATGGAGTTCCGCAGAGACGAAGAGGGCGGCAGTGGTGAAGTGTTTGTGGAATAGGCGCCACGAGGGCGCCGGCGGCGCATACTGCCATGGAGGGCAGTTATGCGACGCATGGAACAAATGCTTCACCGCTGCCGCCCCCAACGCCCACCAACGCCTTTCAAACACCCCCCAACGCCTCTCAAACACCCCCAAGGAGTCATGATCATTCATTTTTCTCTTGCCTTTCCCCATCTTTCACCCTACATTGACCTTACTATTGGTTTTTATGCCATACAGTCAGGGGAGACGACGCAACCCTGTAATGGGCCTGGCTTTATGCCAAGGGTGGAGTAGAAGTCGAGAAACAGGCCAGTCACATTTTTAACTATGGAAATTTAATTGTTATGTAATTAGAATGGAAAGAAAAAGGAGGAGAACCCGCATGAAAATGCCACAATTTAAAACAACCACCGCGGCTATTGCCTGCCTGATGACCATATCCGCAACCACCATTTTCGTGCCCAATGGCACTTCCCATGCCACTGATTCAGAAGTCAAAGAGGGTCTGTGGGAGTTCACTACACACATGCAGATGGAAGGCATGGAAGAGATGCCCAAACTGCCACCAGGCGTACAACTTCCGCCTGGCATGAGCATGTCCACTCAGGGAAATACCATGCAGGTCACAGTCAAACAGTGTATCACAAAGGAAAATATGGTGCCCCAGGATAAAGACATGAAAGAACATAACTGTAAAATCATAAATCAGGAGAAAAGGGGCAACACAGTTAAATGGACTGCTGTCTGCAATGAAGAAGACATGAAAATGACCACTGAAGGCACTGCCACCTATACCGGCAATGTCATGGAGAGCAAAATGGTAATTAACACGCAGGCAAAAGGTGAACCACCCATGAAACAGATAGTAACTGCCAAGGGTAAGTATTTGGGCCCGTGCCCCAGTAAATAATTCAAGGAAGTTAACTCAGGAATTAGCCTATGAAATACATCAGCACTCGAGGAGGCATAACCCCCATAAGCTTTGAGGATACGGTAATGATGGGCCTGGCCACGGATGGCGGGCTTCTACTGCCCCAAACTATTCCGGTGATTCCATTTGAGACATTGCAGAAATGGTCACGGCTCGGCTATGCAGATCTGGCATTTGAGGTAATCCGCCTCTTTGCAACGGATATACCGCCGGAAACCCTGCAAAAACTCATCGACACCTCCTATGCCTCCTTCGACACAGACGAAGTAACCCCTCTGGTGGAATTAAACGGTCTGCACATCTTGGAGCTGTTTCATGGCCCTACCCTGGCATTCAAGGACATCGCCCTGCAATTTTTGGGCAATCTCTTTGCCTACATACTGGAAAAGCGGGGCGGCAGGCTCAATATCCTGGGTGCCACATCAGGAGACACCGGAAGTGCCGCCATTTATGGCGTCAAGGGCAAAAAGAACATTCACATCTTCATTTTGCACCCCCATAAACGGGTAAGCCCCATACAGGCCATGCAGATGACCACTGTGCCGGACGCCAATGTCTTCAACATAGCCATTGAGGGCACATTTGATGACTGTCAGGCCATTGTGAAGACCATCTTCAACGACCTGGAATTCAAAGAAAGACACCACTTGGGTGCGGTGAACTCCATCAACTGGGCCAGAGTGATGGCGCAGGTGGTCTATTACATCTATGCCTGCCTCAGATTAAAGGGAACTCCGTTGAACCCGGTGCATTTTTCCGTACCCACAGGGAACTTCGGTGACATCTTTGCTGGATATGTGGCCAAACGCATGCTGAACGGCCTCATCGGAAGGCTCATTTTGGCCACCAACGAAAACGACATCTTGGCCCGTTTTCTCACAGAAGGCCGCTATAAAAAGGCCCGACAGGTGGTTTCCACCATCAGTCCGTCCATGGACATACAGATAGCCAGCAATTTCGAACGATACCTGTATTACCTCATGAACGAGTCCGGTGAACTGGTCAAAGACGCCATGACCCTGTTCGAACAGCAGGGTGAAATCAAATTCAACGAGAAACAGATGGAGACGGCGCGAGGGGACATGTCAGCCCTTGCAGTGAACCAGAAGCTCACCACTCAGACCATCAAAGATTTCTATCATAAGTCAGGCTACATCCTCGACCCTCACACCGCTGTGGGGGTGGCCGCTGCCATGGCCCACAGAAAGGCCCTCGCAGGCCCTATCGTATGTCTGGCCACGGCACACCCTGCCAAGTTTGCAGAGGCAGTCAGGGCGGCTACCGGTGTGGAACCGCCCAGACCTTCGAGCCTGAATGGCATCGAACAGAAACCACAGCGTCTTACGGTGATGCCCTGCTCCATGGCAGAGGTCAAGACGTTTGTGGAGAAACACGCCTTATAATTACAGGGGGCCTTGAAAAATTAGAATTAATGGCAATTTTGCAAGGCTCCTTACAGCCCGACCTCTTTAAGCTGCTGAAGCAGGTCTTTTTGCCGCTGAGTCAGCCGTTTCGGCACACGTATAAAAAACTGGATATACTGGTCACCTCTTTTACCCGCGGCATCGGGCAGACCCTTGCCCTGTAAGCGCAGGCGCTGACCTGCACCCGTGCCCGCTGGCACCTTTACGCGCACCTTGCCACCCTCTATGGTGGGCACCTCTATCTCTGTCCCAAGGCAGGCGTCACTAAAGGCAATCTCCTGCTCCAAGGACACGTCCACGCCCTGAATCTTAAAACGGCCGTCATCCTGAGGCGTGATGAGCAGATACAGGTCCCCTCTGCCCCCAGGGCCGTAATTCCCTTTCCCAGCCAGCCGGATCTTTTTACCAGGGGCCACACCCGCAGGGATTTTGACTGAAAGCCTCTCCTGTCTGCCTCCGTTGTCCAACATGATGAGCTTCTGACAACCCTCCAGCATCTCTTTAGGTGTGAGAGCCATCTCCAGCACCAGGTCTTGCCCCTTCGGTGCGGTCTGCTGAAAGTGCTCTCCAAAATCAGGCCCTCCCCCCACATTGAAAATGCTCGAAAAGATATCCTCGAAATTCATGCCACCCCTGGAGCCGCCATATTGCTTGAAACGGCCGCCCATACCGATGTCCCTGAATACATTGCCAAAATCGAAGTTTCTGAAGATATCCTCCTGGGTATAACGTTTGTTGAAGTCCGAGGAGCCAAAGGTGTCGTACTGTTTGCGTTTTTCAGGGTCACTCAATACGGCATAGGCCTCGTTTACCTCCTTAAAACGCTCCTCGGCCTGTTTGTCTCCCTTGTTTTTATCAGGATGATACTTCATGGCCTGTTTGCGAAAGGCCTTTTTTATTTCATCGGCAGAGGCTGCACGGGAAACACCAAGCACCTTGTAATAATCCTTTTCAGGCATATACCCCCCTTTTGAATTGCTTGAATTAAATTTTAACAAAATTTAAGGATACAAACGGCAAAGTCAACAGAAACCATAAGACCAAATTCCGTGACGGGATTCAAGAACACAAAAAGATAGCGGGAGAACGGTGGCAAATACAGAAAAACAAATCAGGCCAGACCAAAAGGCCATAACAGAAGGGCAGAAAAAACAGTAACATGCCCGAAAGGCAGGACTAAACAAGGCGGGAAAAACAAATTGGCTGGGGGACAGGGATTCGAACCCCGATAAGCAATTCCAGAGACTGCTGTCCTGCCGTTAGACGATCCCCCAGCGGCATGTGCCTTCTTCGTTAAAGGCGGAGCATATCTTAACCAGAGAAACTCACGCCTGTCAAGAGAGAGGCAAAAACGAACATCGATATGACTTTCTTTAGGGAACCCTGAAAAATTAGAATTTTCGTTCGAGAACAAGGCGCGATGAAGGCGAAAAAGCGCAGCTGACTTCCTACCTGTGCGTTGCATGCAAACAGGTATGTGAGCATTTTTCGCCCCTGTCTGCGTGCAACGCACAGGCAGGGACAAGCAACACAGTTATCGGGCGAAAGGGCAATTTTTCAAGGCTCCCTTGAGTCCATGTGCAAAATAAGGTCAAGCACTCGGTTGGAATAGCCCCACTCGTTGTCATACCAGGCCATCACCTTTACCAGCCTGTCGCCCATGACCTTGGTGCACAGCCCATCCACTATGGAAGAATGCTGATCCCCGAGAAAATCAGTGGAAACAAGGGGCTCCTCCGTATAGCCCAAAAAACGGTTTGCAGCCGTCTTCAAGGCCGCATTGACCTCTGGCACAGTGGTATTCCTCTCCACCTGCACCACCAGGTCCACCACAGATACATCCGGCGTAGGCACACGCACGGCAAGGCCGTCCAGCTTGCCTGTGAGCTCCGGAATAACCTTGCTCACTGCCGAGGCAGCGCCGGTCTTGGTGGGGATCATATTCAGGGCAGCCGCCCTGGCCCTGCGCAGGTCCTTGTGAGGAAAATCCAGGATACGCTGGTCATTGGTGTAGGCATGCACAGTGGTCATCAGGCCGTGTACAATGCCGAAGTTCTCCAACAACACCTTGGCCACAGGTGCAAGACAGTTGGTGGTACAGGAGGCATTGGAGACTATATGATGATGGACAGGGTCATAGTCGTCTTCATTTACACCCATGACAATGGTCTTGTCCTCGTTCTTGCCAGGGGCGGACAGCACCACCTTCTGTGCCCCTGCATCTATGTGCCCCCTGGCCAGGGCCGCATCCGTAAACCTGCCGGTAGCCTCCACCACATACTCCACTCCAACCTCGTCCCAGCGGAGTTCTGCAGGCTCTTTTGTGGCGGTAACGCGAATCTCCTTGCCATTTATCACAAGGTTGTTGCCGGATGTCCGCACCTCGGCACCGAAACGGCCCATAACAGAATCATATCGCAGAAGATGGGCCAGCGTCTCAGCGTCAGTCAGGTCGTTGATGGCCGCAATCTCCACGCCGCTGAACTCTGGGTACATGAAAGCAGCCCGAACAATGTTTCTGCCTATTCTACCAAAACCATTGATCCCTACTTTAACAGCCATACCATACACCTCCATCATATATTTTTGGTCATAACATAACTCCCGGACAGACCAGGCCCGCCTGCTGGTTCGAATCCCCATTCCTCATAAAAGGCTAAGGCGGCCGCATTATCTCTGCGCACATCCAGAACAATCCGGTCACAACCACGCCCTCCGGCCCTGATTATCATGTGCTGCATCAGCAGACTGCCTATACCACGGCGACGCCGGCCATCCGCAACCGTTATATTGATCAGATAACATTCGTTCAGAATCAATCGGAATATAATATAACCCTGCACCCTATTATTTTCATCACATATCAACCAGAACTCTGCATCAGGCCTTTGGAGCTCGGAAGTAAAATCCCCCAAACTCCAGGGCGTGGTATGGGATACTGCTTCGATAGAGGAAACCTGATAAAGATCAGACAGCGTGGCTTTTCTTATTTGCATGAGCTACAGGCACAAAAAAAGCGGTCGTAAAAACCGCTTTTCAAAATGAATAAATCAGTTGAATCTTTTTTACCCGGCTGCCGAAGAGGCTACAGGATATACGCTCACGCGCATTTTGTTGCGCCACATCTCGAACTTCACTTGGCCCTCGGTCTTGGCAAAAAGGGTGTAATCCTTACCCATACCCACATTGATACCGGGGTAGAATTTGGTGCCCACCTGTCTTACCAGGATATTACCTGGAATGACGTGTTCTCCGCCGAACTTTTTGACACCACGGCGTTGCCCTGCGCTGTCACGACCATTTCTTGAACTTCCTCCAGCTTTCTTATGTGCCATACTCTCCTCCTATGCAGAAATCGCCTTGACCTCAAGGGCGGTATAGGTCTGTCTGTGACCATGTTTGACCTTAGAGCCCTTACGTCTTCTCTTTTTCATCATGACCAGCTTGTCCCCAAGCCCATGCCCCAGAACCTCGGCCGTTACCGAGGCATCGGCCACCACGGGTTTGCCGATTTTGACATCGCTGTCATTTACGACCATCAGGACATCCTTGATCTCTACGGTAGCGCCCACTTCATAAGGCAGGCGTTCCACACGCAATACCTCGCCCTGAGAGACCTTATATTGCTTTCCGCCTGTTTTTATGACTGCGTACATGGTTAACCTCCACTATCACTCAAATGAGCTTTGAAAAATAATTGGAAAACGAAAGGATGTCAAGGGCAACGGCCCCAAAAAATGATAGCTACGGCCAGAACACAAAATGGCCTACTCCTGCAAAAAGAGCGGCGGCTCCACACCGAGCTCTTCACCGCAGCCCTTGCAGGCCTCCAGAAGCAGAAGCCGCGCAGGGCGATTGCAATGCGAATGCACAAATCTGATACGCTTAGGCTCCAGTCCATACGATCTGCATGACACCATGGCCTTTGCAGTCAATGGCGCTGGATAAATAAACCAGAACCTGCCGCCTGTACGCAAGGCATAGGCGGCGGCCCTGCAAAGCCCTTTGAAATCCATTAAAATCTCGTGCCTGGCCAAGGCATCGCATGAATCGAGACAGAGCCGGCCTGTTTCAGGCTGTCTATATGGAGGATTTGAAACGACATAATCAAAGGATTCCGGCTGGATATGTCCTTCCACAAGACTAAAATCAGCAAGCCGGATGTCAACACGATCAGTCATACCGTTGTCAATCACATTTTTTGAGGCGCATACATACAATAGCTCCTGTAATTCCATGCCCAATACCGTGATATCCGAGTGTCTCTTCGCCAAAACAAGGGAGATGACTCCGCACCCCGCTCCAAGCTCCAACAGGCGGGCATCCCTTTTGCGGATCTGCACGAAGTCCGCCAGAAGCAGGGCGTCAATGGAAAAACGATAGCCGTCCACCGGCTGCCAAAGCATCAAACCTTCTGACTTAAGTCTGGTGAGAGAAAGATTGGCTTTCACGGATTTCATGTTATTCTCCAGAAAATTCCAGGCAGGAGCAAACAACATGCGTGTTGTATTTCAGCGGGTAAAAGAGGCAAGAGTGCGCATATCCGGCCAAGAGATAGCGCATATCGGCTATGGCGCACTTATACTGCTGGGCGTAGAAAATGGTGATACCGAGGCGGATGCCGCATACCTGGCGGAAAAATGCGCTGGACTTCGAGTATTTGACGACAATCACGGCAAACTCAATCTCTCCATTCAGGATATCAAGGGTGAATTTCTCATAGTATCGCAATTTACCCTGCTTGGAGACTGTAGAAAAGGCAGAAGGCCATCCTACATTCAGGCAGCCCCATCTGAAGAAGGCAGAAGGCTCTATGGAATCTTTTGTTCACGAATGAAAGACATGGGGGTTCCGGTGCAACAAGGCAGATTTCAGGCTGAAATGGATGTAGAACTCATTAACCACGGACCTGTCACCCTGCTGTTGGACAGCAAAAAGGCCTTTTAATCTCACAAAAACAACCCACAGCTTCGGGCTGGAGACATATTACAACGACTGAACCGAGAGATAGAACAGCCGTTTGATCTCCTGTCTTCCCCGAGTGACCGTATTCAGCACCAGACCGCACACAAAGCTCAAAAATGCCAAAATCATAAGCCCCATGGACAAAAAGGCCGTGGGGAAACGGGGCACAAGCCCTGTGTGTAGATATGTGGCGATTATGGGGATGGCAAGCCCGATAGAGGTCAGGGCGAAAAACAACCCCAGGAGGCTGAAGAAAAACAGGGGTCTTTCCTGCTCCAAAAGCTTGATGATGGTGAGCAAGATGCGAATGCCGTCCCTGTATGTATGCAGTTTACTTTGGGATCCTGGAGGCCTGGATCTGTAAGGGGTCTTGAGTTCAGCCGTGGGCATGCGCAGCTGCAGGGCATGCACGGTGAGCTCTGTCTCTGTTTCAAAGCCGGTGGAGAGGGCTGGAAAGCTTTTGGCAAACCTGCGCGAGAAGACTCGATAGCCGGAAAGCATGTCCGTAAACGACCTGCCGAACAGCTCTGTGACACAGCCTGTGAGCAGGGCATTACCAAAACGATGGCCCAATCTATAGGCCGCTTCCTCCTCCGTGACGCGCACACCCACCACCATGTCGTATTTGTCTTTCAGCAACAGTTCTATCATTTTGGGGGCACTTTCAGCATCGTAAGTGTCATCTCCATCCACCATCACATAGACATCCGCCTCCACATCCGCAAACATACGGCGAACCACATTGCCCTTGCCCTGCTGCTTCACGCTGTAAACACGCGCCCCTGCCCGCACCGCTTCTTCACTGGTTCTGTCCCTGGAATTGTTGTCAAAGACATATACCATCGCATGTGGCAAGGCACGCCTGAAATCAGAGACTACCTTGAATATGGCGGCCTCTTCATTATAACACGGTATAACCACTGCGATTCTTGGTTCGTTACTCATAAAGGTTCTCCTTCTTGCACCGTTTAGACAACAGCATGGGGAATCCGCTCATTTCGTGAAATCCTTTTTCACCGCACAGAACATCAACACCCCTTCGCAACACCTGTCGATATGGGGTTTCATGCCCTGGCACTCCTCCTTGACTAAATGCAATCCGTATGCCTTTGTGGCTGAAACAGCCGTGCTTTCATCCATGGAACGAAAGATTACATAGATAGGCCCGGCATGTCCGGCTATTCTGCGCTGCATAAGCAGGTCATAACCGTTGGGATGGTCAGAAGGGCCTGTAAAATAGCTGTGAATGCGCAAAAATGGAATGTTTCGAGGGAAATATGGAATCAGATAGGCCATTGGCTCATAACCCGTCATCAAAATGATGGTGTGGTCGGCATCCGTTATTTCAGGGAGTTGAACCCCGAAATAGTCTTTGGCATTCGGTAGCCATGGCACCCGATCCCAGGCAAGAGGCCTGGTGGTGACCAGTAGAATCGCTGCAAAAAGCCACCAGATGCGAAATGACTGCCGCATATTCTGCATCACGGCATAAATCAAGAGAAAGAGGGTCAGAGGTGCGAGCATCTCCAACGGAACTATATAGCGGTATATGGCAAAGACCTTCAGCCACAAAAGATACGAAATGGCGCAGAAGGCCAGCACAACACTCATAGGGGCTGGAAGATATTTCTCCATCAATGCCTTGTCTTTTAATCGCAGCGCCAAGGCGGCAATCAAGCCTGTAACGACCACCGGATAGAAAAGCGCCAGGCGCAGGTCAAAAAAAGCCACTTCACCCGCCTGATATGGGTCCTTGAGCAGAATAAAGGGCATGAACAGCCATTCCCGCCAGCCATCCGGCAGAAACCGGGCATCCCGATACGCGTCCTGAAAGGCCATGGGAGACTTGAAGATGTGATTATAATAAGGGAAAAGGGGGTTCCCGAAGCGGTGCCACATCTCCCAGAGCCAGTATCCGCCTGTGACTGCCATGCCGATCAGGGCTGTCATACCGAATATAAAGGCAAAGAGCAGGCCGCGAGGCAGCCCCTGTGGCGTAAAAAGCAGAGCGAGACACAGGCCGAGCCCGAAGACAGCGGTGGTCTGCTTTAAGCCCATGGCAAGGCCGCACAAAAGGCCTGCTATGGCCACGGGCAAAAGGCGCCCTGATGAGACGGCCGATAGACACACATAAAGGGCTGTAAGAATGAGGATGCTCAGAATGTTATCGCTGAACATGGTGCCCAGCTCGGAGACATTCCCTGCGCCCAACAGGCCCAGGACAGCCACGCACAGGGATATAAAACAGGCCCTGGCCTCAAAATGGCCCTGTATGCTCGCATGAGAGGGGCTAAAGGCCGTTATGAGCTGTCTTGAGACGAAATAAAGCGGTATGAAATTCAGCCCCTGAATCAGGCCCAAAAGAAAACCGACTAATTTGGGTGAAAGGCTTACCACCATCCAATAAAACGGCACATAGAGGATGGGATTATAAAAGGTGGCCACATGGGCAGGGGCTACATCCACATCCATTCTGCCATAAAGAAAGGCATAGGGGTTATAAAAGTGATAATTTCGCAGGTCCCAGTTGGCATCCTGGCCTAAAAATACGGCAAAAAGCCCAAAACATAGGGGCACGAGGCCGAAGAGGAGGTATTCTAAACGCCTAAGATGTAGATTTGTCATCGACAGGCAAGCAAAACTCACACTCAAACACTAAAACAATCCCATCAATTTGGCCAAAAGACCCACCATTGAAATAGCAGAAAAGGTCATGGCAAAGGTAAACATGCGAATAATCATGGTACGATTTTCACGCAATCCTGCATCGATGCGAGTATCAATGCGTTCAAGAATCTTGTCTAATTTTTGGTCTATCTCAAGAAACCGCTTGTCCACCTGCTCGAAGCGTTTATCAACTTGCTCGAAGCGTTTGTCCACCTGCTCAAAACGCTTATCCATGCGAGACTCAAGGCCCTGAATCTCGCTGTGTAAAAACTGTATCTGACCATCCACCTGCTCAAAACGCTTGTCTATCTGCTCGAAGCGTTTGTCCACCTGTTCAAACCGCTTATCCATGCGGGACTCAAGGCCTTTAATCTCGCCGTGTAAAAACTGTATCTGACCATCCACCTGCTCGAAGCGCTTGTCTATCTGCTCGAAGCGCTGATTCATGCGGGACTCAAGGCCCTGAATCTCGCCGTGTACAAGCTGTATCTGACCATCTACCTGTCGAAAACGGTCCTCCATGTGCACTTCGAGGGACTTGATGCTATCCTTAACCCCATGAATCTGATTTTGCAGGTCATCAAAACGGGCCTCAAAATATTTGGAGGTAGGTATGATATTGGTTATCAATACATCAAAGGCCCTTGAATTGATATCGCCTTCCAATGGGGTTACCTGTTTTTTTTCCGGTTCTTTTTCCATTTCAGCCATGGCATACCTCTATCTCTTAAGGGTTCCCTGAAAAATAAACCCTTAAGCATTTTACACAGATTCTTCTAATATTGCACAACTATTCTTCAGCACCTGCTGAGACTCCAGCCGCTTGAAAGGTAGCCATTTCAGAATAGATCTTGATGCCGGCATCCACTAAAGTCATGGCAAGGGCCGCGCCTGTGCCCTCTCCAAGCCGCAGATCCAGGTCCAAAAGCGGCTCAAGCCCCATAAATTCCAATTGAATACGGTGCCCCTGTTCCACCGAACGATGGGCTGCAAAGATGTAATCCCTGACATCAGGGCACAGGCAACAGGCCACCAATGCCCCTGCTGTAGAGATAAAGCCATCTATGATTACAGGCCGCCTCATGGCCGCGGCCCCCAGCACCAGGCCGCAGATACCAGCTATCTCGGCGCCTCCCACCTTGGCCAGCACAGCTAACGGCCTTTGGGCGTCAGGGCGATTGACCTGCAATGCCCTGCGAATCACCTCTACCTTGTGACGCCAGGTCTCCTCAGACACCCCTGTACCCCGGCCAGTGACCTCAGCCGGTTCCCTGGCGCACAGACAGGCGGTGATGGCGCTGGCGGCGGTAGTGTTTGCTATACCCATTTCACCGGTGGCCAACAGGTCTATTCCCTCACCAACGGCCTTTCTTGCCAGCTCGACTCCAGTGAGCACGGCCTTTGCCGCCTCCTCTTCGCTCATGGCAGGTCCCTTGGCCATATTGCGTGTACCGCGCATCACCTTGGCGTGTATCAGGCCGTTTACACCCTCAAAATCCCAGTCCACGGCCATGTCCACTACGCGCACATCCGCTCCAGCGTGCCTCGCCAAGACATTTATCCCTGCACCGCCCTTTAAAAAATTATAGACCATCTGGGCGGTCACCTCCTTGGGAAAGGCACTCACCCCTTCCTCCGCCACGCCGTGGTCTCCTGCAAACACAAACACGGCCTTGCGAGGAATGACCGGCCTCAATGTGTTTAATATAAGACAGTATCTTTTAGCGATCCACTCCAGCCTGCCCAGACTGCCTCTGGGCTTGGTGAGGTTGTCCAGATGGGCCTGCACTTGTTGTTCCAGTGCCCTGGACACAGGCTGAATGGATTTAATGACATCAGTAAGTTGCTGCACATAATTCATAAAGTTTTCTCCTTAAATTCATGGTGAAATACAGAGATTGGACTCAATCACTTCATTCGCATGGCGATTCCGGCTGCCACAAAAAAGACCTCGTGGGCTATGGCGGCTATCTCCTGATGCAGTCTGCCCGCAGCATCCCGAAAACGCCGGGCAAGCGGGTTGTCAGGCACGATGCCCAGCCCCACTTCATTGGATACCAGAATGGTCTGATTGGACATTTGCCGAAGTACCGTGCAAAGCTCGGGAAATGCCTGCTCCAGGGGTATTTCACAGGCCATGAGGTTGGATACCCACATGGTCAGGCAATCCACCAGCACCACCGGATATGCCCCACTGGACTTCAGGGTATCAGTCAGGTGAATGGGTGCCTCCAGGGTGTGCCAAGGCTCGCCACGCTCCTCTTTGTGCCTTTGAATGCGCTCCTGCATCTCTGCATCCAGGGCCTGGGCAGTGGCAACATAGAGGGCGTGTTGCCCGGCACTGCAAGCGAAAGCCTCGTCTCGAGCTTGCATCAGGCGCCTCTCCGCCTCTTTCAGCGCCCAGGAGGTCTTACCGCTTCTGGCACCACCCAACACCAGCACTATGCGTTTATTCATTGCATTGAGTCAGCTTCAAGAGGACCTGTTTGAGGCCTGTCATGTCCTGAATGGAAACCGGCATAAAAAACACAAGACAGCCCTTTTCTTGCCGAAATTCAGACTTACTGCCTCCAGTCATCTTTTTAAGCAGGGCTGCGGCCTCTTCCTGCCCTACTTGAAAGGACTTGACCTGCTCCCGATCCCCATAGGCCTGCCAGAGGCTGCCGTCTTTTTTGTAGATAAGCACCAGGTTGTCTGAAAGGGGCAGCAAGGCCTCCATACGGGCATTCAGTAGCCAGAGATTCTCTGTATAAAGGGCCAGGGCAGTGGCATCGGAAACGGCCTTGGCCTGACTCACTCCCTTTTCCACCAATAGCTGCCTGTGGCTCTGCCACTCCAACCAGCCGAAAACCACCAGAAACAGAAGGGCGAAGAGGCACAAAAGACTCACAAAGGCTGCAAAAATACGCTCACGCAGTGTATTTTTAAATGAAAAATTCAATAAATTCAAAATATTGACCTCTTCAGAAACTCAATAACACAGTTATTTCAGCTCCACTGCCATGAAAGGCAATTTGCCCGAATTTAACTGCAAACCAAGCCGTTGAGCAACCTCTGAATTGTAATAAACAACCACTGCATCGGCAAAGGCGGTTTCATCTGGCATTTGACCCGATTCCTGATAGCCCTTTATGGCCCTATAAGTTACCTCGGGCAGCCTTTCCAGGTCATAGGCAACGGCCATCAGGGCGCCTGCGGCAACCGAGGTCTTGCTGATTCCTATGACGGCCCTTCTTTTTTCCTGTTGTAAAAGCAGCATGGACTCCATGGTGAGGTTGTTCAACAATCTTGTATCAGGAAACATGAATACAGCATGACACTCATCAAAGAGAAAACGCAAGGCCTGAAGAGAGCCGGCAGGCTCCACCCTTTTCGCCTTTATTACCAAGCCGGTCCTGGAGGCGGCCTGTAGCAACAGGTGCAGCGCCTGCTCGGATTCAGGGCTGTGAATCAGGCCCAGGTGAATGACATGAGGCAGCATAGAGCGCAAGGCCTTCATATGGAATTCATAGGGCGGCTGAATCATGGCCCCTTGCCACCTGCCGGTGGAGACGGCCTGACTGGCCAAGGAAACATCTGTCACCAGCAGAAAGATACCCTTGCTGTCCTGAAATTTCATGGCCTCTGCCAGGGCTGAATCACCTATGGCCAGCACAAAATCAACCGGCAAGCCAGCAGCATCGAATTCCAATTGCACTCTTTTATTCCTCAGGCTATCATAATGGACATGACGACCAAAACCATAAGAGAGGCCATAGAGGAGCGGGAAAGGCAGTTCCTGGCGCCTTATGCCACCTTAAGCGCCCATACCAAGGGCAGGGCCATTCCCATTCTGGAATGCCCAATTCGCACCGCATTTCAACGGGATCGGGACCGCATCCTCTATTCCAAGGCATTCCGCAGACTCAAACACAAGACTCAGGTCTTTCTTTCCCCCATGGGTGACCACTACCGCACTCGACTCACCCATACCCTCGAGGTGGCCGAGATCGCCCGTACCCTCTGCCGGGCCCTGCGCCTCAACGAAGACCTGGCTGAGGCCATAGCCCTCGGCCACGACCTGGGGCACACTCCCTTCGGACATGCAGGCGAGACCATACTCAATGAGATAGTCCCAAGTGGTTTTTCCCATACCCAACAGAGCCTGCGCATAGTAGAAAGGCTTGAAAACGGAGGCAAGGGCTTAAACCTCACATACGAGGTGCGGGATGGAATAGCCAAGCATTCCAAGGGGTTCGGGGATATAATTCCCAAAAACGACGATGCCTGGGCTGTAACCGTGGAAGGTAAGATCGTGAGACTCTCGGACATCATCGCCTATCTGAGCCATGACTTAGACGATGCCATCCGCAGTAAGGTCATCGCTGAAAAGGACATTCCAGTGGAGTGCAGGGAGTTTTTGGGACACACCCACAGTGAACGAACCACCTCCATGATACGAAATGTCATAGAAGGCACAAAGATTGAGGGAGACACCATTCAATTGGGCATTACAGAGAAAGGTCATGAGGTAATGCTGCTGCTTCGTTCATTCCTCTACAACAATGTCTATCGCTCTCCACAGGTACATAGCGAGTTTGAAAAGGCCAGAAAGATCCTCTATGAACTCTATGGATACTTCATGCGAAATCAGAATGCCTTTTTAAAAGAGCGTAAACGGCTCTTTGAAGAGGAGATAGCAGGCGAGGCCGACACGCCTTACGAACGCCAGGTCTGCGACTTCATAGCCGGCATGTCCGACAGCTACGCAAAAGACCTTTTTGTATCCATCTTCGTGCCCTCACCGCATGTGTAAAAGGTTCAACCCCTCTCCATGATATAGATCAGGTGATAACCGAACTGCGTCTTGATGGGGCCGTGCACCTTGCCCACCGGCTTATTAAAAACTACTTTGTCGAACTCCTCCACCATCTGCCCTGGCGTAAACTCCCCGAGATAACCGCCGTTTTTACCTGACGGGCACCTGGAATACTCCTCAGCCAGCTTATCGAAGCTCTCTCCTGCCTGAATACGCTGTTTCAATGCCTCACATTCCTCTTTGGTCTCCACCAATATATGGCGGGCCTTTGCCTTTTGTTTGGGTTTTGCCACGAATTCTACCTCCTTTTTTCAATTAGTTGTGCCTGCCGCCAAATACAGACTCATGGGGCTGCACCACACCATTTGGCATCTCTTTCACTCTTTCGCCACTCAACACATAACCACCATCCAAACGAATGCTGGCGCCTGTCATATAGTCTGCCTCTTCCAAGATAAAGCGCACGAGCCTGGCCACCTCCTCAGGCCTGCCCACTCGCTTTAGAAGGGTATGGTCTATGAGGGCCTGGCGAGCTTGCTCTGAGAGCAGACTCCAACCCCGTGTAAAAGGCCCGTGCCTGGTTTCAAAGAGGCCCAGGACGACCTCGTTTACCCGTCCTGAAGGCGCCAGGTCCCGTGCCCATGTCTCTGTAAGGCTGCCAACAGCCCTGTTGGCCGCGGAATAACAGTCAGGAAACACATCAGAGGCAGGGCCGCTTCTACCCACAATCCCTGCGATGGAGGAGATGTTTATCACACAGGCACTTTCAGCGGCCTTGAGATAGGGCCTAAAGGCCTCATAAAGCCGCCACTTGGCCGTAAGAGTGGTGTGAAATTCCAAATCCCACTGCTCAGGCGTGTAGGGACCATGCACCACCGGCCAACCACCCCGTTCTATGTTGTTGATTAGTATATCCAGACCGCCAAAGCGCTTCACAGTCTCATTTACCACTTGATTTACGCCATCTGAAGTGAGCAGATTGGCCTCGATGGCCACATATTGCGCCTTTACCTCCTGCAAGGCCTGATGCATACGGGGCAGGTCTTCCTGCCAATCAAAATAGGTCAAGGCACACCGCACACCCCGTGCAGCCAATTCCTTTGCCATGGCCAGACCTATTCCTCGAATGGCACCCGTAATCAGGGCGGTTTTCCCTTGTAATTCCATAATAATGACCCCTTTCCCCAAAGAATAACAAAAAATCGCTGAATTCAACAGCCCCAAATTTCTGTCTCTTTTCCATGGCGTTGGGCGAAAACGGCCATTACCTGTTTTTCCCCCTATGCCTATCCTGTTGACCTGTTTGAGGCAGCATCCTGTCATTGCGAGCGAGGCAATCCATGCCCCTCCCCACCTCCACATCTTACCTCAGAAGTCGCTTAAAAAAGACATAGACCCTTTGAGCTTTGGTTAACAGAGGGTAAAAAAACAATTCCACGTTTTTTATTGGCAGAAACTCCGGTTTATCCACCACAGCAAGGCAATCCGCTATCAGTGGGATTGCAATAGGAATGGATAGGGCACCCGTTATGGACATAGGGTTCCGCAGGAACAAGGAGGGCGGCAGTGGTGAAGTGTTTGTGGAATAGGCGCCACGAGGGCGCCGGCGGCGCATACTGCCATGGAGGGCAGTTATGCGACGCATGGAACAAATGCTTCACCGCTG
>Ga0067045_1030042_pt1 | contig 16990 bp, 13 predicted proteins | sample TerdegcTABiofilm_FD_59184 | JGI IMG/M metagenome (GOLD analysis project Ga0067045, IMG submission 59184) | Combined Assembly of (Gp0054472, Gp0054536) Wastewater bioreactor microbial communities from Singapore -Terephthalate degrading...
GCTTGGTCACCGGCGCTGGCTTGGCCACAGGTGCTGGTGCTGGCTTGGCCACCGGGGTCGGGGTCGGGGCAGGCTTGGCGGTCGCAACCTGGGTTGGCGCAGGCACTGGCTTGGCCGCTGGCGTAGGCGCAGGACCGGCTGCAACGCCGCTTGGCGGGGCAATGGTGGTCACGGTCGGCGGAACGCTGCTGGAGCCCTCTAGCGGCACGCCATCATCGCCTTCCGTGATGCCACCGGCAGCTTCAGCCAAGGGGCCGCGCATCACCGGCTGCGACTGGCCGACCAACGGCAGGGGCATTGGCTGGGTATTGCCAGCGAATTCGACCGACGGCGCACCGCCATTGGCACCCTGACCCAGGGGCAGTTGCGCCTGTTCGTTGGCAGGTGCCCCGGTGGTTGGTGTCTTGTTGCGACCTGGCAGCAACCAGGCGGCAGCCACCGCGACCACGACTACGGCGGATATCGCCAATACGTGTTTCTTCGGCATGTTGAACCCCATACTTGGACGCTTGACCGCGGAGCGGCTAGCAATCATGGCTTCGATCATCGCATCGCGGGCAACCTGGTTGATGTTTCCAGGCCAGCCGTCGGAGCTTTCGTGAATCTCAGAGATCTGATTAGCGGTAAAAAGTTCGATTCCCCGGCCCGCCCCTTCAAGACGCTGGGCCAGGTATTCGCGGGTTTCTTCTTCCGCGTAGGGCTGCAGTTCGATCACGTGGAAGCGCTCTTCCTCGGTGCTCAACTGCTCAAGCCCGGCGATCAGCGAAGGCTCGCCAAACAGGAACACATGCGGACGGCCTTCCGGGGCGCCAGCAGCCAGGGCCAGCAAGGCCTCAAGCGCCGATTCGTCGAGCTGCTCGGCGTCATCCACCAGCAGATAGACTTCCTGGCCAGTCAGCGCCAGTTGCACCACTTGCTTGAGGATCGCACCGACTTCCGCCTGGGCGACGTCCAGGGACTGGGCGACCTGACGCAGCACACCCGCCGCGTCGCCGGCACCACGGGCGGAAACCACCACGCTCTGCACCGACTGCTTGTTGGTGCTGGCCACGAGCGCCTGACGCAACAGGGTCTTGCCACTGCCCAGCGGGCCAGTGACCACCAGCAACAACTGGCTGTAGCGGGCCAGGTGATGCAGTTGCCCCAGCACCGGCTTGCGCTGGGCAGGGAAAAACTTGAAGCCAGGCACCCGCGGAGCAAAAGGGTCGTGGTTCAACTGGTAGTGGCCTAGGAACGCCTCGTCGGCATGCAAACTGGTCATTGTGATCTTATTAACCTTTCAGCTGAGCCAGGGCGCGGTAATCCGCTCCCAGCGTTGCCTGTAAAATCTCTTTCGGATAATCGTCGGTCACGACTGCCTCGCCCATGCGGCGCAACAGCACCAGGCGCAGGCGCCCGTCGATTACTTTCTTGTCGATTGCCATGTGTTCGAGAAAATCGGCTTCGCTCATCTCTGGCGGCGGAACCACCGGCAACCCGGCGCGCAGGAACAGGGCAATGCCACGGTCACGCTCCTCGGGAGTGATCCAGCCCAGGCGCGAGGACATTTCCAGGGCCATTACGGTGCCAGCAGCGACTGCCTCACCATGGAGCCACACACCATAGCCCATGTGGGTTTCGATGGCGTGACCGAAGGTGTGCCCCAGGTTGAGAGTGGCGCGCACGCCGATCTCTCGCTCGTCGGCACCGACCACCGCGGCCTTGGCTGCGCAGGAGCGCGCGATCGCATAGGTCAGGGCCTCCTGATCCAGGGCCCGCAGCCGGTCAACGTTTTCTTCAAGCCAGGAGAGGAACGGCTCGTCGCAGATCAAGCCGTACTTGATGACTTCGGCCAGGCCCGCGGACAGCTCGCGCGCCGGCAGAGTATTGAGGGTGGCGGTATCGATCAGCACCACATTGGGCTGATAGAAGGCGCCGACCATGTTCTTGCCCAGCGGATGGTTGATACCGGTCTTGCCGCCCACCGAGGAGTCGACTTGCGACAACAGGGTGGTCGGTATCTGGATGAAGTCCACGCCACGCTGGTAACAGGCGGCAGCGAACCCGGCCATGTCGCCAATCACTCCGCCGCCCAAGGCGATCACGGTGGTGCGGCGGTCATGGCGCGCAGTCAGCAGGCCGTCAAAAATGCTTTGCAGGGTTTCCCAGTTCTTGAAGGCTTCGCCGTCGGGCAGCACCACGGAAATTACCGAGAACTGGGCCAGGCTGCGAGTCAGGCGCTCCAGGTACAGCGGGGCAACGGTCTCGTTGGAGATGATTGCCACCTGCCGTCCGGCGATGTGCGGCGCCAGCAACTCGGGCTGATCCAGCAACCCTTCGCCAATATGGATCGGGTAGCTACGCTCGCCTAGATCAACCTTAAGTGTCTGCATGTGTCCCCACAGTAAGTTGGAATCAGGCGTCCTGCCTTATGTTATCGACTGGCCACGTCTGCCTGTGTGACGTGGCGCGCTAGCCATGCGCCACACCTGACGGCCGCCATGGCGCGACGCCGAGGATAGCGCATTTCGCCCTGCGTATTAACGGGGAGGTAGCTGCTGCAAGCGTTCCAGAATATCCAGCACCACCATCCGCGGTGGCCGCTCATCGGTTTGCACCACCAGGTCGGCGATTTCCCGATACAGCGGGTCGCGCAGGGCCAGCAAGTCACGCAGGGTTTTTTCCGGATCAGCGGTACGCAGCAAGGGACGATTGCGGTCGCGCGCGGTGCGCCCGACCTGCTGCTCGACCGAGGCGTGCAAATAGACGACGCGACCGCCGGCGTGCAGTGCCCGACGATTGGCTTCGCGCATGACCGCGCCACCGCCGGTCGCCAGCACCACGCCATCGAGCTCGCAGAGTTCGGCGATCATCGCCTGCTCGCGGTCACGAAAGCCGGGCTCGCCTTCCTTATCGAAGATCCACGGGATATTGGCGCCGGTGCGCAATTCAATTTCCTTATCGGAATCCTTGAACGGCAGACGCAGCTCTTTGGCCAACAAGCGGCCGATGGTGCTTTTACCCGCACCCATTGGCCCAACAAGAATCAAATTTCGCACAGAATCAATGACTCACAGCAATCGCCTGGTTATTCATGATACGCGGAGTGAGAAATACCAGCAGCTCGGATTTTTTCTCCGACACCACGTCACGCCGGAAAAGGCGGCCAAGATACGGCACATCACCAAGAAATGGCACTTTATCTACAACCTTGCTTTGAGTATTTGAGAAAACCCCACCTATCACGATGGTTTCGCCATCGACCACCAACACCTTGGCATTGACCTCGTTTTTCTTGATCGGCGGCACATCCTGCACCTTGTTCAAGTAATCGGGCTCGTCCTTGGTGACCTTGACCTCCATGATGATGCGGTTGTCCGGGGTGATCTGCGGCGTCACCTCCAGCGACAACGAAGCCTCCTTGAACGACACCGAAGTGGCGCCGCTGGAACTGGCCTCCTGATAGGGGATTTCGGTGCCCTTGAGGATCTTCGCGGTCTCCTTGTCGGCAGTCACCACCTTGGGTTGCGAGACGACTTCGCCGTTGCCGGTCTTTTCCATGGCTGACAGCTCAAGGTCGAGCAACAGGTTGTCGGTAATGAAGGCAATGCCAAGTCCCGAGGTAGCCCCCACCGCCCCCATATCGACGAATGGCGCGCTGCCGGAGCCGAGCAGAGCCGCTTCATTGCCGCCAACCCCGGAGGCACTCCAGTTGCCCCTCCTCATCGCACCACCCCAGCGCACGCCCAGGCTCTTGTCGTAATCGACATTGGCCTCGACGATCCGCGCCTCGATCATCACCTGGCGTACCGGCACATCCAGCTGCGTGACGATCCGACGCAGTTCGTCCAGTCGATCCTGGGTCTGGAAGGCGATGAGGTGGTTGGTCCGCTCATCCACTGTCAGCGTGCCTCGCTCGTCGGGCCGGTCCTGGGCATTGGTGACTGACTGGAACAGCCGGGCTATGTCAGCGGCCTTGGCGTAGTTGACCTGCAACAGCTCACGCCGCAGCGGGGCGAGCTCGGCCAGTTGCCGCTGCGACTCCAGCGTCTGACGCTCACGGGCGGCAATTTCCTGTGCCGGGGCGATCAGCAGGACGTTGCCGACCCGACGCTGGTCCAGGCCCTTGGTCTTGAGTACCAGGTCCAGCGCCTGGTCCCAGGGCACATTATCCAGGCGCAGCGTGATGCTTCCCTGCACCGAGTCGCTGGCCACCAGGTTGAGGCCAGTGAAGTCAGCGATCAGTTGCAGTACCGAACGCACTTCGATGTCCTGGAAATTCAACGACAGCCTTTCACCGCCATAGGCAAGACCCTCGGTGTGCTGATCGCCCGGCGGCGCGACAAGATCCAGCGCCCTGGAATTGGCCTGCAACCCCGGTGACAGCAGCGCCATCCAAAGCACCACACCGAGGGTCGAAAAAATCCTGTACATGGTTAGAGCTCCACTAGGAGTGCGTGTTCAAGGAAAGGCTGCGCGGTCGTTCCAGCCAGGCACCCTGGCCATCGGGCACCAACTCGACCACCTCGACCCGGGTCTCGCTGACGGACACCACCCGACCCTCGTTGCGCCCCAGGTAGTCACCCACCTTGAGCCGATGCACCGCACCCGCACCGCGCAGCAAGGCATACGCTCCCGAGGCACTGACCATGGTGCCGACCATTTCAAACTGCTCGATGCTGAAGCGTTCGAGGTACTGGCGGGGTCGTTGCCGATCCGGCTCACCCCTTGGTTCGCCCCGCACCAGCCCCTCTTCGCCCGCCGCAACCTGCGCCGAGAACGGACTGCGCAGCGACGCCGCGCCGTAACTGAACACTGGGTACGACGCCGACGTCGGCATGGTTTCCAGAGGACTGGGGGAGTAAAGGCGCACGTCGTCCATGAAGCTGTCCAGGTCACTGAAATCGCGCTCGCCGCCACAGCCAGCCAGGCCACCCAACAACAACGCCGAGCACCAGCAACGTGCCGCGCTCAAGGTTGCGGCCCCTTGTCGGCGGAGCGATAGGTTCTTGCCAGAAGATTCATGCGCAGCGTCGGCCCCTCGCTCGAATCCAGCGGGCGAATGCTGAAGTCGTGCAGGGTGACGATGCGCGGCAAGGCCGAGACAGCGCTGACGAACGTCGCCAGGTCATGGTAGGACCCCGTCGCGCGGATCTGGATAGGCAGCTCGATGTAGAACGGCTGATCGACCTCAGGCAACAGCTTGATCTCTTCGAACTCCAGACCACTGCCCAAGCCAGTGCGACTGATGTCCTCCAGCAACCCCGGCACTTCACTGTCGCCGGGCAGTTGTCGCAACAGCGTGGCGAAGTCGCTTTCCATAGCCCTCATCTGTTCGAGGTGAGCCTGCAAATGGGCTGCCTGATGCGCCTTGCTCACAAAGACCTGCTTCAGCTCGGCCTCCCCGGCACGGGCAAATACCAGGCGCGCCTGCAGTTCACGCAGGTGAAAGCTGTACCCCAGGACCAGCACCACCACCATCACCAGCACGCCCAGCAGGGTTTTACCCAGCACCGGCCAGGCCGCCACGTTGTGCATGTCCAGGCTATCGAGACTCGACCAAGACAACCGCCTCATGCCTGCGCGCCCGCTTGCGCCTGGGCCACGGTCAAGCGGAAAACACTGGCCGAGCCTTCGTCGCCAGCGCTTTGCGCCTTGACCTCCTCCAGCACAGGAACAGCCAGGTCGCCCGCGGCCGCAAGGCGACGCAGGAGCCGCGAAACCTGGTGATTGGACTCGGCCACACCGCTGATCGACAGCGTTTTGCCGCGCCTCCCCAACTCGGTGAAATACACACCATCGGGCAGCACGCGGGCCAATTGATCGAAGAGCCTGACGCTGGCCGGTCGATTGCCTTGCAGGCCCTGAATGATCTGCAGCCGCGCCAGCAACTGCTCGCGCCGGGCGTGCAGATCGTTGATCTGGCCGACCTGCTCATCCAGGTTGGCGATCCGGGTAGCGAGGTAGGCGTTGCGCGAGGTTTGCTGCTCGGTGGCGCGGTCAAGAACACGCTCGCCCAGCGCGATGAAGCAGGTCCCAACCACGGCGATCCCGACCAGTAGACACAAGAAATGTTGGTGCCGCGCCGCACGCTGCCTATCACGCCATGGCAGAAGATTGATCCCGGCCATCAGTCAAAGCTCCTTAACGCCAGACCGCAGGCGACCATCAACCCGGGCGCGTTGTGGGCCAGCGCCGTAGCATCGACCGCACTGCCCAGCGTCATGCCGGCAAAAGGGTTGGCCACGCGGGTCGGGATGCCCAGGTGCTGTTCGAGCAGGCGATCCAGCCCGGCCACTGCACAGGCCTCTGCGGCCAGCAGGATATGCTCGACTGCGCTGTGCTGGCCCAGGGCGAAAAACGCCTGCAATGCGTGCGATAGCTGGTGCGCCAATGCCTGCGCATCGGGAAGCAGGTCCTGCCCGTCCGGCTGCGTCGCCCATCCTGCCGGCTCGAATTCGACCCCGTAGCTCGGCTCACTGACCTGGCTCAGTGGGTGCGCACCCGGCAGCAGCTCGCGGGCGTACAAGATCTGGCCATCGCCTATCACGCTGACTGTCGACAGTCCGTTGCCAATCTCGACCAGCGCCACCAACGACAGTCCCCGGACACCGCCCAGTTGCGCTGCCAGCCGATCCACGCAACGCGCCAGCGCATGCGCCTGGACATCCACCACCCGCGCCGTCAGCCCGGCCAGTTCCAACACGGCCTCAAGCAGCTCGACATGGTCCTTGCGACAGGCCGCCAACAACACCTCGACCTGCCCCGGATTGTGCCGCGAGATTCCCTGGATCTGAAAATCCAGGGCCACGTCACCGAGGGGATAGGGGATGTACTGGTCCGCGTCCAGCTTTAGTTCGATTTCCAGATCATCGCTGGACATGCCCGCTGGCATTTCCAGGGTCTTGGCGATGACCGTCGATCCGCAAACTGCCACCGCAACATTGCGTACCCGGGTCCCGGCTTTCAGCCACGCGCGGGCCAATGCCTGCCCCACGACCTCCACCTGGACAATGGCGGACTCGACCACCGCGTTCGCCGGCAACGCCTCTATTGCGTAGGCCTCGAGCCGATAACACGTGCCTGAGCGGCTCAATTCGACCAGCCTGACCGAGGTGGCGCCGATATCGATACCCAAGAGTGTGCTAGGTTTTTTCCTGAAGAGTCGTGACACAGTCAATTCCCTATGACTTTCCGTGAGTTACGCGTGCTTTGCCGGCCTTGCAGGCAATCGCCGCGTCTTGACAGCGCGGCCAAATGCGCTTTGAGCGGAAAAATGCTTATAATGCCCAGCGTTTTTTTCCGCTTTCTCCAAGCGCAGGCCGCTCCTTGTTTTCCCTGACTGCCCTGACGCCAAATTCATTCTTTGCCCTGGATATCCAAAAGCCTTGATTCGTCTGCTGAAATTTTTCGGGTGGTCCATCGTCGCTGTTTTCTGCGGACTGCTGCTGGGTCTGAGCGGGGCGTTTCTCTACCTTAGCCCGGGACTGCCGTCGGTGGAGGCACTGCGAAGTATCCAGTTGCAGATTCCTCTGCGGGTCTACAGCAGCGACGACAAATTGATCGCCGAATTCGGCGAAATGCGCCGCAATCCCATACGTTTCGCCGACATTCCGCCCAACTTCATTAATGCGTTACTAAGTGCTGAAGACGACAACTTCGCCAACCACTACGGCGTCGACCCGAGCAGCCTGATGCGTGCCGCCACCCAGTTGGTAAAAAGCGGACACATCCAGTCCGGCGGCAGCACCATCACCATGCAGGTGGCAAAGAACTTCTTCCTGACCAGCGAACGCAGCTTCTCGCGCAAGACCACCGAGATCCTCCTGGCCCTGCAGATCGAGCGCCAGTTGACCAAGGACGAAATCCTCGAGCTCTACGTCAACAAGATCTACCTGGGTAACCGCGCCTACGGCATCGAGGCGGCGGCGCAGGTGTATTACGGCAAGTCGATCCGCGACGTCAGCCTGGCGCAGATGGCGATGATTGCCGGCCTGCCCAAGGCCCCTTCGCGCTTCAACCCGCTGGCCAACCCGGCGCGCAGCAAGGAACGTCGCGACTGGATCCTGGGGCGCATGTACAAGCTCGGCAAAATCGACGAGGCGGCGTATCAAGCGGCGGTCAATGAGCCGTTGAATGCCAGCTACCACGTGCCGACTCCGGAAGTGAACGCCCCCTACATCGCCGAAATGGCCCGCGCCGAAATGGTCGGGCGCTATGGCAGCGACGCCTACACCGAAGGCTTCCGCGTCACTACGACTGTGCCGAGCAACCTTCAGGAAATGGCCAACACGGCTGTACATGAAGGCCTGATCACCTACGACCAGCGTCACGGCTACCGCGGCCCCGAATCCCGCCTGCCTGGCAAGACGCCCGACGCCTGGGCCAGCGAACTGACCAAGCAGCGCACCATCAGCGGCCTTGAGCCGGCCATCGTGACCGAGGTCGACAAGAATGGCCTGCAGGTCCTGACCCGCACCGGCGCAGAGCACGTGGCCTGGGACAGCATGAAATGGGCTCGGCCATTCCTCAACACCAACAGCATGGGGCCTAATCCGCGCCAGCCGTCCGATGTGGCCCAGGTCGGCGACCTGATCCGCGTCCAGCGCCAGCCCGACAACAGCCTGCACTTCAAACAGATTCCGGTCGCCCAGGGCGCACTGGTGTCGCTGGACCCGCAAAACGGCGCGATCCGCGCCCTGGTCGGCGGCTTCGCCTTCGAGCAGAGCAACTACAACCGCGCCATGCAGGCCAAGCGCCAGCCGGGCTCGAGCTTCAAGCCGTTCGTCTACAGTGCCGCGCTGGATAGCGGCTACACCGCAGCGACTTTGGTCAACGATGCGCCGATCGTGTTCGTCGATGAGTACCTGGACAAGGTCTGGCGTCCGAAGAACGACACCAATACCTTCCTCGGCCCGATCCGCATGCGCGAAGCCCTGTACAAGTCGCGTAACCTGGTCTCGATCCGCCTGCTGCAAGCGATGGGCGTCAGCAAGACCATCGACTACATCAGCCGCTTCGGCTTCAACAAGCAGGATCTGCCGCCGAACCTGTCGCTGGCGCTGGGCACCGCGACCCTGACGCCAATGGAGATCGCCACCGGCTGGAGCACGTTCGCCAACGGCGGCTACAAGATCACCCCGTACATCATCGAGAAGATCGAAAGCCGTAATGGCGACACGCTGTTCGTCGCCAACCCGCCGAGCGTGCCCAAGGGCGACGTCGCCAGCAATGGCATCGCCGCGCCCACCGGTGAGAGCTTTACCGTCAACGCCGTGCCAGGCGAAGCGCCGACCGCGCCAGCACCCGAGCAGGCACCGGCGATCGCGGAACGCATCGTCGACCCGCGCACCACCTACATCCTCAACAGCATGCTGGAAGACGTGATCAAGCGCGGCACCGGGCGTCGTGCGCTGGCGCTGGGCCGCAGCGACCTCGCCGGCAAGACCGGGACCACCAACGAGTCCAAGGACGCCTGGTTCTCCGGCTACAACGCCGACTACGTGACCACCGTCTGGACCGGCTTCGACCAACCGGAAAGCCTCGGCCGTCGCGAGTTCGGCGGTACTGTCGCGCTGCCGATCTGGATGAGCTTCATGGGCGCCGCTCTCAAGGACAAGCCGCCGCACACCCAACCAGAGCCTGAGGGCATCCTCAGCCTGCGGGTAGACCCGGTCAGCGGTCGCGCCGCCTCCCCAGGCACACCAGGCGCCTACTTCGAGCTGTTCAAGGCCGAAGACACGCCGCCGACCGGCAGCGAGCTGGGCAACGGCAGCGCGCCGGGCAGCCCGCTGCCGGCAGACGAAGTGGCGCCGATCGATCTGTTCTGATGCCACCCCCCTGAAAAAGCCCCGCCCTGGACACAAGCGCGGGGCTTTTTTTGCGCCGACTCCTACCGCGCGCCAGCACTGGCGCAGGACTCGAGGGACTCTGCGCTGCGGCGCTCCCGAGAAGCCCGCCCCCACAACGAAAAAAGCCCCGACTCGCAGGAGCCGGGGCTTTTTTGTTGAAGCGCTAAACGGGCTTAGCCGTTGAACACATCATCCACGCTCTTGAGCGGGTAGTTCTTCGGATACGGCAGGGTCGCTACGCCGGTCTCGATGGCGGCCTTGGCCACGGCATCGGAGATCACGGTGATCAGGCGGGCATCCATTGGTTTCGGGATGATGTACTCACGACCGAATTCCAGCTTGATACCGCCGTAGGCGTCGCACACTTCCTGAGGCACAGGCAGCTTGGCCAGTTCACGCAGGGCGTTGGCCGCAGCCACTTTCATTTCTTCGTTGATGCGCTTGGCGCGAACGTCCAGGGCACCACGGAAGATGAACGGGAAGCCCAGTACGTTGTTGACCTGGTTCGGGTAGTCCGAACGACCAGTGGCCATGATCACGTCGTCACGGGTGGCGTGCGCCAGTTCCGGGGCGATCTCTGGATCAGGGTTGGAGCAGGCGAACACGATCGGGTTGGCCGCCATGGACTTCAGGCCTTCAGCGCTCAGCAGGTTCGGACCGGACAGGCCAACGAACACGTCTGCGCCTTGCAGGGCGTCTGCCAGGGTGCGCTTGTCGGTCGCGTGAGCGAAGACAGCCTTGTACTGGTTCAGGTCGTCACGGCCGGAGTGGATCACGCCGGTACGGTCAACCATGTAGATGTTTTCGATGTTGGCGCCCATGCTCACCAGCAATTTCATGCAGGAGATGGCCGCAGCGCCTGCACCCAGGCAAACGATCTTGGCATCGGCAAGGGTCTTGCCAGCGATTTCCAGGGCATTGATCATGCCGGCCGCGGTCACGATCGCGGTGCCGTGCTGGTCATCGTGGAACACCGGAATGTCGCACTGCTCGATCAGAGCACGTTCGATCTCAAAGCACTCAGGGGCCTTGATGTCTTCCAGGTTGATGCCACCGAAGGTGATGGAGATGCGCTTGACGGTGTCGATGAAGGCTTGCGGGCTCTCGGAGTCGACTTCGATGTCGAACACGTCGATACCAGCGAAACGCTTGAACAGTACACCCTTGCCTTCCATGACAGGCTTGGAAGCCAATGGGCCGAGGTTACCCAGGCCGAGAATCGCGGTGCCATCGGAAATCACTGCAACCAGGTTGCCTTTACCGGTGTACTTGTAGGCCAGCTCAGGATCGCGGGCGATTTCGCGAACTGGTTCGGCTACGCCGGGGCTGTAGGCCAGCGACAGGTCGCGAGCGGTAGCGGTGGCCTTGGTGAGCTCGACACTCAGCTTCCCTGGACGAGGATGGGCATGATATTCGAGAGCGGCAGTTTTCAGATCAGACATGTGGGCATTCCGCTTTTTACTGTTGGACAGACTGGTCAGCGAGGATACGCGCCTGGCAAAGTCCCCACAAGACTGACCAGTCACCCCTGTCAAGCGCCCCGCCCTACGACTTTGGCCCAAGAGCCACGGAACACAAGGGCTCAACTGTCTACAATCGATATAAAAAATGTCTACAATTATTTATACAAATCTTCCCGCGAGTGCCTGGGCAGCACCCCGACAGACGCCCTTCAGGCCCCGCGACAAATTCCGGGCATAAAAAAAGGCGCCCACCAGGGACGCCTTTTTCATCAATCTGCAAAAGCCGCGATGGCTTTCCAGGCTGATTGGCCTTAGGCCTTTTTCGCGCCGAAAGCACCGAAGCGATCTGCGAAGCGCTGTACACGGCCGCCAGTATCCAGAGTCTTCTGCTTACCGGTGTAGAACGGGTGGCACTCGTTGCATACGTCGATCGCCAGAGGCTTGGCCAGGTTCGAACGAGTTTCGAACTTGTTGCCACAGCTGCAGGTAACTGCGGTGATTTCGTATGTTGGATGGATATCGGCTTTCATGGTGATTCCTCAGGCTAGCGTGCCGCCACTCAACACCATTGTTGAATACCGCACGTAATTAGGCCGCGGATTCTACCAGACCTTCCAAATCACGCAAGCTGTCCCTGATGCCGACCGTCTGCTAGGCTCCGGCCCTTCTTCACCGCCCGCCCTATAGAGAATCCCCCGCGTGCCCGACGCCATCCTGCGCCTCGCCCTGCCTTCGCCCTTGCGCCGCCTGTTCGACTACCGCGCCCCGGCGGGCGTGCTGCGGGCGCAGTTGCACCCGGGGATGCGCCTGCGGGTACCGTTCGGCCGTCGCGAGATGATCGGCATCCTGGTCGAAGTCACCGACCACAGCGAAGTCCCGGCAGAAAAGCTCAAGCCAGCCCTGGCGCTGCTCGATGCCACGCCACCGCTGCCGGCGTCACTGTTCAAGCTGTGCCTGTGGACCTCCCAGTACTACCAGCACAGCCTCGGCGACACCTTGAGCTGGGCCTTGCCGGTCCTGCTGCGCCAGGGCGAACTGGCCGAGGCGCGCCAGGAGCGTTTCTGGTCGATCAGCCCCGGGGCCAGGCTCGACGACCCGCGCATCGCCCGCGCCCCGCGCCAGCGCGAGGCCCTGGCGACCCTGGCCCAGCATCCCCACGGCGTGGCCCATCAGTTGCTGAGCAAGCTGATGCTGAGCAAGGACAGCCTCGACCTGCTGCTGGCCAAGGAACTGGTGCAGGTGGAAATCCGCAAGCACGCCCCCGGCGAGCGTCACGAACACTGGCTGGCCCAGCCGGAACTGCCCTTGAATCCGGAGCAGCGCGCCGCCTACGAAGCCATCAGCGCCGGCCTGGACAGTTTCCATGCCTTCCTCCTGGCCGGCGTGACCGGCAGCGGCAAGACCGAAGTGTATTTGCAATTGATCCGCAAAACCCTGGAGGCCGGTAAACAGGCGCTGGTGCTGATCCCGGAGATCAACCTCGGGCCGCAGACCCTGGCGCGCTTCGAGCAACGATTTAACGCACGGATCGCCCTGGTGCACTCGGCCGTCAACGACCGCGAGCGCCTGGAGGCCTGGCTGGCGGCCCGCGACGGCGATGCCGACATCATCATCGGCACTCGCTCGGCGCTGTTCACGCCCATGAAGAACCCTGGCCTGATCATCATCGACGAGGAGCACGATGGCTCCTATAAACAGCAGGAAGGCTTGCGCTACCACGCCCGCGACCTGGCACTGGTGCGGGCCCGCCAGGAAAACATCCCGATCGTCCTCGGCTCCGCGACGCCGTCCCTGGAAAGCCTGCACAACGCCTACACCGGTCGTTACGGCCTGCTGCGCCTGAACGAGCGCGCCGGCGGCGCCAAGCAGCCGCGTTTCCTGCGCCTGGATGTGAAAAGCCGACCACTGGACAGCGGCATTTCAGGACCGATGCAGCAAGCCATTGGCCAGACCCTCACCGCCGGCCAGCAAGTGCTGGTCTTTCTCAATCGCCGCGGTTTTGCCCCGACCCTGCTGTGCCACGATTGTGGCTGGATGTCCGAATGCCAGCGCTGCGATGCGCGGATGACCGTGCACCAACGCTCCGGCGAGCTGCGTTGTCACCATTGCGGTTATGTCGAACGCGTCCCGCGGCATTGCCCCAAGTGCGGCAAAGTCGATTTACGCCCGGTGGGTGCTGGCACCGAACGCGCAGAGGAACGCCTGGGCATCCTGTTCCCGGACTACCCGGTGCTGCGGGTCGACCGCGACAGTACGTCGCGCAAGGACGCAATGAACCAGCTGTTCGCCACCATCCAGAAAGGCCAGCCGTGCATTCTGGTGGGCACTCAGATGCTCGCCAAGGGGCACCACTTTCCCCGCGTCACCCTGGTGTCGATTCTCGATGCCGACGGTGGCCTGTTTTCCGGCGACTTCCGCGCCAGCGAGCGCATGGCCCAGTTGATAGTCCAGGTCGCGGGACGCGCCGGGCGGGCCGAAGAGCCAGGCAAAGTGATCATCCAGACCCACCTGGCGGACCACCCGCTGCTGGTGCAACTGACCGAACAGGGCTACTTCGCCTTTGCCGAACAGGCCCTGAGCGAACGCCGCGCTGCTGGGCTGCCACCTTTTGCCCACCTGGCATTGCTGCGCGCCGAAGCGCACAAGCCCGGGCAGGCCGAAGGTTTCCTCGACGAGGCCTGCAGCGAGGCGGAGCGCTTGCTAACCGAGCAGAACCTCAGTGGCATCGAACTGCTGGGCCCGGTGCCCGCGCCGATGGAGCGCCGCGCCGGGCGCTATCGCGCGCAACTGCTGCTGCAAGCCACGGCCCGGGCGCCCCTGCATCGCCTGTTGAGCAGCTGGCTGCTGGTGCTGGAGCAAATGCCCAGTGCACGCGCGGTGCGCTGGTCACTGGATGTCGATCCTGTCGATTTGTATTGACCGCCAGGACGCCATCGCGAGCAGGCTCGCTCTTACACGGCTCTCTGTTGCCCTGTTCGCGAAGGCAGCCGAATTGTCACCACATGTCCGTAACCGGCCTGCTAAGGTTGGCAAGCCCGACTTCGCAACGGATAATGCCCAGTTTTTCCACCTGCGCATTGACGCGCCGCCGCTTTGCGGTTGAAAGAGAAGACCATGAAAGACACCATTCGCCAGTTGATCCAGCAAGCCCTCACCCAACTCGTTACCGACGGTGTGTTGCCTGAAGGCCTGACGCCGGCGATTCAGGTGGAGAACTCCCGTGACAAGACCCACGGTGACTTCGCCAGCAACATCGCCATGATGCTGGCCAAGCCTGCCGGCATGAAGCCCCGCGACCTGGCGGAAAAAATCATCGCCGCCCTGCCGGCCGACGAAAACGTCACCAAGGCAGAAATCGCCGGCCCGGGTTTCCTCAACTTCTTCCAGAACACCCAGGCCCTGGCATCGCGCCTGGACGCAGCCCTGGCCGACGCCAAGGTCGGCGTGCGCAAGGCCGGTCCCGTGCAGCGCACCGTGGTTGACCTGTCGGCCCCGAACCTGGCCAAAGAGATGCACGTCGGCCACTTGCGCTCGACCATCATTGGCGACGGCGTGGCCCGCGTACTGGAGTTCCTCGGCGACACCGTGATCCGCCAGAACCACGTAGGTGACTGGGGCACCCAGTTCGGCATGCTGATGGCCTACCTGCAGGAAAACCCGATCACCAGCGACGAACTGTCGGACCTGGAGAACTTCTACCGCGCCGCCAAGCAGCGTTTCGACGAGTCCGAAGAATTCGCCGACCGCGCCCGTGGCCTGGTGGTCAAGCTGCAAGCCGGCGACCCGGAATGCCTGGCCCTGTGGACCAAGTTCAAGGACATCTCGCTGTCGCACTGCCAGAAAATCTACGAACAACTGAACGTCAAGCTGACCATGGCCGACGTCATGGGCGAAAGTGCCTACAACGACGACCTGATCAATGTGGTCAACGACCTCAAGGCCAAGGGCATGCTGGTCGAGAGCAACGGCGCCCAGTGCGTGTTCCTCGACGAATTCAAGAATGCCGACGGCGACCCGCTGCCGGTGATCATCGTCAAGGCCGATGGCGGCTACCTGTACGCCACCACTGACCTGGCTGCCGTGCGCTACCGCAGCGGCGTGCTCAAGGCCGACCGCGCCCTGTACTTCGTCGACCAGCGCCAGGCACTGCACTTCCAGCAGGTATTCGCCGTGGCGCGCATGGCCGGCTTCGTGACCCACCCGATGGAAATGGAACACATGGGCTTCGGCACCATGAACGGCGCTGACGGCCGTCCGTTCAAGACCCGTGATGGCGGCACCGTGAAGCTGATCGACCTGCTCAACGAAGCCAAGGAGCGCGCCTACACCCTGGTCAAGGAAAAGAACCCCGAGCTGGCCGAAGCCGACCTGCGCAACATCGCCAAGGTGGTGGGCATCGGCGCGGTGAAATACGCTGACCTGTCCAAGCACCGCACCAGCGACTACAGCTTCAACTTCGACCTGATGCTCAATTTCGAAGGCAACACCGCCCCCTACCTGCTGTACGCCTACACCCGCGTGGCTGGCGTGTTCCGCAAACTGGGCAAGGACTTCAGCGAAGTCGAAGGGCGGATCGTTCTCGAGGCCGCGCACGAACAGGAACTGGCGGCCAAGCTGGCACAGTTCGGCGAAGTGCTGAACAACGTGGCCGAGAAAGGCACCCCGCATATCCTGTGCACTTACCTGTACGACGTTGCCGGGCTGTTCTCCAGCTTCTACGAGAACTGCCCGATCCTCAGCGCCGAAACCCCGGCACAGATGCAGAGCCGCTTGCGCCTCGCCGCGCTGACCGGTCGCACCCTCAAGCAAGGCCTGGAACTCTTGGGCCTGGAAACTCTGGAGCGTATGTAAGTTGGCTGCCAAGAAAAAACCTGCACCCAAGCGTGGCGCCAGCCGTTACCAAGCTCCTGCAAAACAGCCGATTCCGGGTTGGCTATGGATGGCCATCGGCCTGACCGTGGGCGCCTTCATCGTGTTCCTGATGAAGCTGGAGCCGGGCAAGGGCGATGACGTCAAGCGGGTCAAGCAGGAAGAACAGAAAGCCACGCGCATGGCCGAGGCCAACAAGACCCCGCCGAGCCCACAGCAACCGGTGAAGCCGAAGTACGACTTCTACACCTTGCTGCCGGAATCGGAAGTGATTGTGCCGCCGGATGCCGTGCCTGAAAAAACCCTGCCAACACCGCAGACCGCGCCTGTGGCACCGGTCACGCCGGCAGAAGCGGCGAAGATCGACACCGCGCGCGCCCAGGCCGCCCTGAGCGGCCTGACCCCGCCGCCGGCGCCTCCGGTGGCCAAGGCGGCCCCGGTGACCAAGTTCTTCCTGCAGGCCGGCTCGTTCCGCAAGGAGGCCGACGCCGACAAGGTCCGTGCGCAGATCATCCTGCTCGGCCAGGCGGTTTCGGTCGAGTCCGGCACGGTCAAGGACGAAACCTGGTATCGCGTGCTGGTCGGCCCGTTCAGCAACCGCGAACAACTGACCACCGCCCAGAAACAACTGGCGGGCAGCGGCTTCAGCAACCTGTTGTTACAACAACGCCAGAGCCGCTGACAGAACGATCAACTCCCCTCCTGCGGGAGCGCGTCGGGCGGCGCTGCGCCTGCTCGCGAAGGCCTGGATTCAGTCAACATTGATGGCGACTGATACAACGCTTTCGCAAGCAGGCTCGCCCCCACACGGATGATCTGCCACCCACC
>Ga0067045_1030045_pt1 | contig 16981 bp, 14 predicted proteins | sample TerdegcTABiofilm_FD_59184 | JGI IMG/M metagenome (GOLD analysis project Ga0067045, IMG submission 59184) | Combined Assembly of (Gp0054472, Gp0054536) Wastewater bioreactor microbial communities from Singapore -Terephthalate degrading...
CAAGATTTTCAGGACGATGAATTTTTATGAAAATGCTTTTGCAAGGGTTACCGCGTCATCTGGAATCTAAAGCTTGGGGCAAATTGGATTTTGACGTGAACTTTACGGACACGTTTTGATGAGGCAATCGTGGGGGTGTTGGGGGAAATTGTGGGCTGGACGTTTGAGTTAGCCAGCCCACGATTCAAGAATGAATACCAAGTTGAAATTAATCCCAGGGGATTCGTATTTGCGAAGGTTTTTCGAGGTCTTCCCAAACAATACCAAACTTTCTTTTGAAAAGTGGACCGAGTCGGTCAAAGAGTTTTCGCCAATGGCTCTTGCCCTCCTGCAACCCTTGCAGTATTTCAGCCGTCAATACTTCCAGTGACCCCATTTCTTCTTTTGGGAGAAATGACACGGCTCCGAGATTCAGGGCCCTGTTCATACTCCGGATGTCTGTTGCCTTGGCTGTGAGCATGGCAGCGGGGAGGTTCTTCAGGGTACAGAGTTCGAGCAAATGAAAACCATTTACTCCCATTATGTCCAAAATGGCCAAATCGAATTTTTCGGTTTCAATGAGTTTTTGAGCGCTATCAAAATCTTTAACCGTAACGACTTCACATTGCGAAAGCTCTTCGCAGATGACGTCTAACACATCAGGTTCATCGTCTACTGCAAGAATTCTTTTGCCTTTCAGAATCGCAATGTCTTCCATGAGCAATCTCCTAGAAAAATGATAAGCAAGTGAGTTTAAAAATTTTATTACATGTGTTGCTCAGCGGTCCCATTAGGCTTGCAAAGGGCGCGCCTTTCTAAGCGAAATCCACTGAAAGCCAGCGATAACAACAAATATGCCAAAACCAATCAGGTCGGTAATCCATCCCGGTTTTATCAATGCGAGCGCCCCTATGAGCATAAGTATTCTCAATAATGTGGATAATCTGGATAGTAACCAACCTTGAACCGCAGCAGCAAGCCCTAGTGTGCCCAGCAAACCTGTCACAATTGTCATGAATATGTCAAAGCCGGTTGCGGAAGGCGCCAGAACCATTGCTGGACCATAGATGAACATGAAAGGAATGATAAAACCAGCGATAGCGAATCGCATAGATTGCCATCCGACATCCCAAGGTCTCGCATTGGCAATGGCGGCAGCTGCAAACGACGCCAAAGCTACTGGCGGGGTGAGAGCGGAGAGACAGGCAAAATAAAAAATGAAAAGATGCGCGGCTATAGGAAGGACTTGGAAATCTTTGACCAACGCAGGGGCCAGCACGGATGCTCCGATGGCGTACGCCGCAGTGGTCGGCATACCCATCCCAAGAACTACTGCCACGACTGCGGTGAAAATCAGCGCAATCAAGAGGTTGCCTTGGGAATAATTGAATATGATCATTGCAAATTTCTGCCCAAGACCGGTCTGCGTTAGGACTCCCACAATTATACCAGCGGCAGCGCACGTAGCAATAATCTCTATCGCCCCTCTAGCGCCGTCGGCCATGGTTTTCAATATAGAGGCTAACCCCATTCGCGTTTCTTTCCGAACCCAACTTGCAACAATGAGAGTCACAATTCCAATAAGAGCCGCACGGGATGGTGACCACATTAATACCATCAAGCAAACGAGTAAGGTCACTAAAGGAACAAGCAAGTAGCCTTTTTCAAGCATGATTTTCCTGAAAACCGGCATTTCTTCTTTGGGAATTCCTTTGAGGCCTGCTTGGGCAGAATAAAGGTCTATCATCCAATATGCAGCATTAAAATAAAGTATGGCTGGAATGAGAGCAGCCAAACAAACGTCCGCATATGGCACACTGAGAATTTCGGCCATGAGGAATGCGCCCGCTCCCATTACAGGTGGAACAATCTGACCACCGCTGGAGTTCATGGCCTCAATCGCTCCAGCGACTTTTGGCTTGAAGCCCGAAGCCTTCATCAACGGGATATTGAACACTCCATCGACAACAACATTAGCGACTGATGATCCTGATGCCGTTCCAATTAGGGCGCTTGAAACAATGGATACTTTAGCAGGTCCTCCTCGTGCCCTACCGGCGATACATCGAGCAAAATCCACGAAAAACTTTCCTGCCCCTGACGCGTCCACAAAGGCGCCAAAAAGGACGAACAAAAATATGTAATGAGCAGAGGCCTGAACCGGAAGACCCAAGATTCCGTCAAGGCTGAAAAGAAAAGTTATTTCTCGTTCCCACGAGTATCCACGATGCTGAAAAAGACCTGGAAGGTAATTTCCATAATGACCGTAGAGTATGAAAAGCACCGTCAGGATAGCCAGAGGCAGACCGGCAGTACGTCTAGCCATTTCCCATATGGCAATCACAAACAGCAGGGAAAAGAAAAAGTCCCAGGTGTCAGGGACGACTCCAACTCTATATATCCATTCATCAAAGACGCTGAATATATACACAGTCGGCGCAATCAGCATCAGCATGAAAAGGTAGTCAATGAGATGTGGCTGATTCTTACCCCAGCCTTTGGCCGCAGGTACTATCGCAAACAGCAGAATACCACCAAGGACGACATGGAGAGTTCGGAAATACCATGGGTCAATTGGATGAATTGTCAAAACCCAAATATGAAAAAGGCTCGTGATCAATCCCACGGCTGCGACAATTATCGAAAATGGCTGTTTTAAAGGACGTCCTCCTGAGACCTCGACGTCCTTAATGTTCATTTCCTCTAGTTTTTTTTCGACATCCTTTATGTCAACTGGAGCAAAATCATTAGCCATAGGCTGTAACCTCATAAAACCTGAAGATGTCCGAATGGAGTCAAGACTGAAAATGCTGAACAAGGCGTCCTCGAGCTTTAGAATTCGAGGACGCTCTGTGAAAGTTCAAATCAACGGATTCTTGTTGTCCCTAACGCATGTCCTGGCTCGATAGATTATCCAATGCGCAGGCGCATGGCCGTAATAATTTTACTTCGGAGGAAGCAATTTTTCGGGAATTTTGATCCCTTTTTCTTGATAGTATTTCACTGCTCCTGGATGGAGAGGCACTGGACTATAAATGACGTTTTCCGGTTTCACCTCGGTAGCTGAACTGTGAGCAGCTATGAGAATATCAACATTTGCAAAGGTATTTTTTATGACTTCATAAACGAAATCTTCTGGTGTGTCCTTAGGCACAACCATAAAATTCCAAAGAGTTAAAGTCACAATGTCATGATCCTTGTTACTCTTATAGGTTCCCTTGGGAACAAATCCTTTAGCGAAATAAGGAAACTTTTCGATAAACTTAGCGCAAACATCTTCTGGCACACCATAGACATTTGCGTCGTGAGTTGTTTCTATTTCAGTAATGGTAACCCAGGGCAGGCCCACCGAATTTCCATTGGCGTCCAGCATTCCATCCTTGAGTTGCGAGTTGAGATCCGAAGCGCTGGCATTAACAATCCTTTTCGGTTTGACCCCAGCTGTCTCGATAATCTTTGGCCAATAGGTTGCCGGTGTTCCACCTATGGGACCAACTCCCACACTTTTCCCCCCAAAATCTTTGATGCTTTTGATCCCTGAGCTTGCAAGTGAGTACATCTGGAAATAGGTGGTATAAAGAGGCAATATGGCTCTCTGGTTCTGGTACTTCTTTCCTTTGGCCCAACCATCTCCAGACCAACCCTCAGCTGCAGGAGCGTTGGTAATCATACCAAAATCAAGGCTATTGCTTTCGATAAGTTGAACATTGTGAACCGGACCACCTGTGGATTCCACATTGCCGGGAATGCCCATCTTGTCATTGAGCAGTTTGGCGAATCCACCTGCCCAGACAAAATATGTTCCTCCAATTGGAGCAGCCCCAATGGTGACGGATTTGGGCCAGTTAGCTTTTGATTGCGCTAAAACAGGCGAACAGAAAACACAGATTGCAATGATGGCCAAAAACAGTCCGTAAGTTCGTTTTCCCATAAATAACCCCCTTTGCATATATTCATGATCTTCCGGTCTAAATCCGGCAAAACGCTAAAAAGAATGTCTCCAGACAGTCAATATATATTCCAAGTTTCCGAGCCCCGGTTTTCACCGGAGACTTTTTTCCTGACAAAACACATGTCATATGACCGACGTGTTAGCCTCAGCCACAACACACTATCAAGTTAGAGGTATTCGCATGCTAAATGCTATGCATACTGGAAATTTATAGAAAGGCTAGTTTGGAATTTAACTAACTCCTTTCTAAGTGTCAAACACTAGTTTTCCATTTAGAATCGACGGAGCCATTTTTTTGTCAGGCCTAAAGATCATCGAATCACTCCTAAATGGAAATTATTAGTGTTTCTAATTACGAATTTTTTTACATTAAGCAAAAAATTTGTGAATTTTAGTGAACGAGGTGCTAACATTTGCATGAAATCGAGACTAATTTTATATCAACCCAACTCGGGTTCACTGAGAGATCCCTTTGATCAATATTCTAAATTTCCAGGGGTTACCCATTTCTTAAAAAGAGGAGAAGCTAAAATGATACCGAAAAGCATACTTTTTTGTACCGATTTTTCAGAGAATTCGGCAGCTGCCCGTGAGTGCGCAATCGACTATGCCAAGGCTTTTGACGCAAAATTGCTCGTCCTGCATGTCGTAAACTCTTCTAGATTGGGCTATCCAGCATTCGAAGCAGGAGTTCCTTTTGATCTCCAGGGCGTTTTATTAAATATTCAAGAAGAGGTTCGTAAGGCCTTCGAGGATGTTGAGGAAGAGTTAAAGCCTGAGATTCAAAATCTTTCCACTCATTCCAGAGTCGGCGTTCCCTCGGCTGAGATCATCAAGTTTGCTGAAGACAATGCAATTGATCTTATAGTAATGGGAACTCATGGATGGACAGGTATAAGACATCTAATCCTTGGATCCACCGCAGAGAATGTTGTCAGGACGGCAAAATGTCCTGTCTTGACTGTTAAGTCATCAGAAGGCCTGGATCAAATGCTTTAATTGTTGCACAGACAAGATTGACTAAAAATACCGTATCATTATAATAGATAAGTTTGAGTTGTTATGGAGATGGAGCATTATGAAATTTTGGCGATTACCGCTGGACGCTGAAGCGCATTCTATACCTCAAGGGATGGTTCACATTATAGAAAGCCGTTGCAAAGGCTGCGGCTTCTGTATTGAATTTTGTCCAAACGGTTGTTTGAAACAAAGCAAGCGATTTAATGTTAAGGGATACCATCCTCCCGAGCTCATTTTTCAGGCTGAAGATTGTGTCGAATGCGGCCTTTGCAGTCTTATTTGCCCTGAATTCGCCATCTTCACGGAACTCAAGGAAGCGAAGAAAATCACTGAAAACGACATCGAAAAAGTTACCACGCGTTATTCTCGAAAGGATAAACGCTACACCAAACGCTAATTCAGTCACTCGATTTTCTTTTAATTCATCAGGTGACAATACAACTATCAATAGTCTCTTCTGATTCCAGGAGAGGATAGTCGTTTACCGGAGATAAAAATTTTTTTGGATTAAAATAATGGCAGACAGAGATCTATTGGTCGGTGAGCATTTCATCCACGGAGACGCTGCTTGCGCTGAGGGCGCGATAGCGTCGGGCTGTCTATTTTTTGCGGGTTATCCTATTACGCCTGCAACTGAAGTTGCTGAGCGAATGGCTCGTCGTCTTCCTGAGGTTGGCGGTGTTTACATTCAGATGGAGGACGAGATAGCGTCTATGGCTGCAATCCTTGGCGCTTCGTGGGGTGGGGCGAAGTCTATGACAGCTACTTCTGGACCTGGTTTTTCATTGATGATGGAAAACATTGGCCTGGGAATGATGACAGAAACCCCATGTGTTGTTGTTAACATTCAACGCGGCGGTCCTTCGACGGGTTTGCCCACACTAGTGGGACAGGCAGATGTTATGCAGGCTAGATGGGGATCTCATGGTGACTATGGTTGCATTGCCTTAGCTCCCGCATCGCCACAGGAATGTTTTGATCTTACGATCAAAGCTTTCAATTTGTCTGAAACTTATAGGCAACCGGTGTTTGTTCTTGCAGACGAAGTTGTGGGACACATGACCGAGAAGGTGATAATTCCTAAAAGAGAAAAACTCCACATATTTGCTCGATCACTGGCTAAAGCGCCAAAACAAGATTATCTTCCGTTCGATTCATCAGGATTGTTACCTCCGCCAATGGCAATAGCCGGGCAGGGCTACCACGTTCATGTCACGGGTTTAACTCACGATGAACGGGGGTATCCAGTGATTACCGCCGAAGTTCAAGAGAGGAACGTAAGGCACATAGTTGATAAGGTCCGAAAAAATGCTCAAAGAATAATAGAAGTTGACACGGTGGGCTTGGAAGACGCCGAGGTTGTGGTTGTAGCCTATGGTTGTACTTCTAGAGTGGCTCGTCAGGCTGTAGAGAATCTACGTCAAAAAGGATTCAAGGTGGGGTTGGTGAAGCTCATAACAATTTGGCCCTTTCCTTCCAACCTCATTCGTGATCTTTCCAAAAGAGTTAAAGCTTTTATAGTGCCAGAAATAAATTATGGTCAGATAGCCTATGAAGTTGAGAGAACCGCTCAAGGTGATGCAGAGGTCTTATTAATGGCTCTAATGGGCGGCTCCATCCATACGCCATCAGAAATTGAGGAAGCGGTTGGGGAATATTTGTAATGTATTTCTCAAGTTGAATTGCGCGCAAACATTAGCTTTATAGATCGGGATTATTTGATAGAACGAAACCAAAGCAACAAATCAGTGACACATTGATTTCCTCGGAACTAAACATTCATGCTCCACAAGAGCAGGGTTGGGAGCGTCGATGAAAGTACGTCTCAGAGACATTTCGCAATTTGATAAAGAAGCCGCTGAAACGGCTATCCAGAAGGACCATGGCCTTCACCCTGATGACCGGTTTCTTAAACCGGGCAGGATCCCGCATATATGGTGTCCGGGATGCGGACTGGGAGTGGTTCTAACCACTTTTATAGAAGCTGTCAGGAGAAACCAGATTCCAATAGACAAATGTGTCGTTGTTTCTGGAATAGGTTGCACAGGCAGAGTGGCTGGATATCTGGACATGGACACTTACCACACTACACATGGTAGGGCGATTCCCTTCGCCACAGGATTGGCTCTGGCAAATCCTGAGATGTCGGTAACAGTATTCTCTGGGGATGGCGATTTGTTTGCCATTGGCGGCAATCACCTGATACATGCCGCCAGAAGAAATGTAAACCTGAAGGTAATATGCGTTAATAACTTCAATTTTGGGATGACCGGAGGACAGGTGGCTCCGACGACGCCACTCGAGGCTCGCACATCGACCACACCGACCGGAAACGCAGAACCGGGTTTTAATCTTCCGTATCTCGCTCATGCTGCAGGGGCTATTTACGTTGCAAGATGGACAACCTTTCATCCAAGGCAACTTGTTCATTCAATATCTCAGGCGCTGAATAAAAAAGGTTTTACCTTTGTAGAGGCTATTGCGCCGTGCCCTACGGGTTACGGTAGACCTAACAAGTTAGGGTCTGGGCTTGAAGAGATGCGCTTTTACAGGGACATGTCAGAAATCCGAAATGGTGCTGATCCCAAGCTTGCTGAAATAAAGTTAAGACAGAGATTCATTGTAGGAACATTTCTCGATTCTGAAAGACCAGACTTTTTGGAAAACTATGACAAAAATGTTGTGTCGAGAGTTAAATCTAAACAGAAAGTTAAAGAGAAGGGCAAAGCTGCATGAAAGGCAAGTACGAAGTTCGCTTGGCTGGTTTTGGAGGTCAGGGAATAATATTGGCCGGGCATATATTGGGCAAGGCCGCTTCTCTGTTTGAAAAGAAGAATGCCGTATTTACTCAGAGTTATGGTCCAGAAGCCCGGGGAGGTTCTTGCAGCGCAGATGTTGTTATTTCTGATGAGACGATACACTATCCCAAGGTGATTGAGCCCGATGTTTTGGTATTGATGAGCCAGGGAGCGCTTGGAACTTACGGAAATAGTATCAAGGACGGCGGAATACTGATACTCGACGAAGATCTGGTGAGTCTCATGGAAGAGCCATCCGGTCTGACGGTATATAGAGCGCCGGCCACGAGAATTGCAGAAGAGATGGGAAAGCGTATTGTCGCGAACATCGTCATGTTAGGGGCCGTGACTGCCTTAGGCGGTGTAGTAGGTTATGAATCAATGAAGAAAGCGGTTACCGATTCAATCCCTGCGGGTACTGAGGATTTTAATATTTCTGCTTTCGACAAAGGTTATGAATATGGCAAGAGTCTTCTATCATGAGGACTGAAAAAAATAGCGTTTTGAACTAGGACTCGGGTGAGGAGTCGAGAACATTGAAAGATAAATCCGAACTTGCAAAACCCTACTATGGGGATGGCGATTTAAGAATTGGGGTTTATGTCTGTCACTGCGGCAAGAATATAGGCGGAGTAGTTCGATGCGAGGAAGTTGCTGAGTTTGCCGAAGGTCTTCCCAACGTCATCGTTTCAAAGGACTCTCTATATACGTGCTCTGAGCCGGGGCAAGAACAAATAAAAACAGACATCAAGGAACATAAATTAAACCGGGTTGTTGTCGCTTCATGCACTCCGAGACTGCATGAGCCAACCTTTAGGGCTGCCTGTGAATCTGCCGGTCTGAATCCGTATCTTCTAGAGATGGCTAACATCAGGGAGCATTGCTCATGGGCTCATTTACATGACAAGGATCTAGCTACAGAGAAGGCGAAGGACCTCGTCGCGATGGCGGTTCATAGGGCTGCGCTTCTTCAGCCTCAGTTTGAGCTAACTGTTCCTGTAAAACGCGTAGCAATGGTGATCGGAGGGGGCGTCGCCGGAATACAGGCCGCTCTTGACATGGCTGACGCAGGTTACAAAGTCTATCTTGTTGAGAGAAGTGGAAGTATCGGTGGACGGATGGCGCAAATTGATAAAACTTTTCCAACCATGGACTGTTCCATTTGTATTTTGGCTCCGAAAATGAGCGAGGTGGGTAGGCACCCGAACATTGAGTTACTAACACTTTCTGAAGTGAAGGAAGTTGATGGTCACATAGGAAACTTTCGGGTAAAGGTCCTGAAAAAAGCGCGCTACGTGACCAAGGGATGCACTGCTTGCGGTGACTGCATTGACGCATGTCCTCAACTCACACCCGATGAATTTAACGCTGGGTTATCTATAAGACGAGCCATTTACATGCCTTTTGCTCAGGCTGTGCCATCTCAATTCATGATAGACATGGACAGGTGCCTAAATAATCAGGGCATTGTCGCGTGTGACAGATGTTTTCAGGCTTGTTCTCACAAGTGCATCGATTATGCTGATACTGACAAAATTCTAGAATTGGAAGTCGGCACAATTGTGGTGGCTACAGGCGTTGATGTTTACGATCCTACAGCCTTGACAGAACTAGGATACGGAAGATTCCCGAACGTTATCACTACCTTAGAATTTGAAAGGCTGATCAATGCCGGTGGTCCTTCCTCAGGTGAATTGATTAGACCCTCTGATCGAAAACGTCCAGAGAAAGTAGCGTTTCTGCAATGTATAGGGTCCAGAAGTAAAAGAAGTAATCCTTACTGCAGTAACGTCTGCTGTATGAATACTGTTAAAGACGCTTTATTGATCAAAGAGCACTGGCCTGAGACTGAGATCTATGTCTTTTATATTGATATACGGGCTTTTGGGAAAGGTTTTGAAGACCTGTTCCAGAGGGCTAGACGTGAAGGTGTAACATTTATCAGGGGAATTCCTGGAGAAATCATTGAAGACATAGACACGGGAAATCTAAAGCTGCTTGGTGAAAACACTCTTCTGGGAACCCCGTACCGATATGAAATGGACATGGTGATTTTGTCTGTCGGTATAAAACCAAGGTCTGACGCTGGAACCTTGCAGAGGTTGCTCAATCTTTCCACAGACACTGATGGTTTTTACATGGAAGCTCATCCTAAGCTTCGGCCTGTGGATACCACTACAGGTGGAGTATTTTTAGCAGGAGCGGCTGAAGGCCCTAAAGACATCAAGGATTCAGTTACTCAGGCATCTGCTGCTGCTTCCAGAGCAAACATTTTGATGAGCAGGGGAGAAGTGAAGGTCCCTGCAATTACGGCAAAGATCGATCCTAATAAATGTGTCGCCTGTGGGTTGTGTGCGAAGGTATGCCCTTATCATGCCATCGAGGGAGGAAAAGATCTTGGCTATTATAGGGTAATAGAAGCGGCATGTCAGGGATGTGGAGCATGTGTTCCTGAATGCAAATTTGGGGCTTTAGATCAGTCCCATTTCACGGAGGAACAGATCATCAGCCAACTGGATCAGGCTGTTGCTAAAGATCCGAATACCAAAATCATTTGTTTCGCTTGTAACTGGTGTTCATATGCTGGTGCTGATTTTGCTGGAGTATCGCGAATCCAGTATCCGGCGAATGTTAGAATAATACGAACAATGTGTTCGGCTAGAGTTTCTCCAGAATGGATTGAGAGAGCTTTTATAAAAGGAGCCGGCGCTGTATTGGTTTCCGGATGTCATCCATCTGATTGTCATTACAATAATGCCAATCAGAATACACTTAAAAGAGTTGAAAAATATTGGAAACGGATGGAAAAACTGGGCATAAACAAGGATCGTTTAAGGCTTGCGTGGATATCAGCCGCTGAAGGAGCTCAGTTTGCCAAGGTCATTGAAGAGATGGCGGCAGGCATAAAAAAGCTCAGGTCCGAGTCAATTCACGCGGCTTCAGAAGCCCTTTTGAAAAGAAAAACCAAGAAGGTTGAAGGCTCATGACCACAATAAAAATTTGGAATTTCTTCCCGAGAGAGGCCCTCTACGAATGTTATCAATGCGCCCGTTGCACGGGATCATGCCCAGCTATGGAGGTTGCGCCTGCTTACGGGCCGAGGGAGACAATACTGAAATGTCTTAACTTGGGGCACGAAGCGGTTGTTCAGGATGAAAAGATTTGGCTGTGCTGTACTTGTAATGTATGTGAAGACAGATGCCCCCAAAAAATTCCTATCTCGGATCTGTTGGTTGCGTTACGCAACTCTGCGGCCAGGCGAGGCAACATACCGGGTAAACTCGGCATGGCCATAGAGTTGTTAGCAAAAACCGGCAGATCAATGATTGTGCATCAGTTAGACGAAATGAGGGCGCATCACGGATTGGGTCCTTTACCACCGATTCCGGTTGATGAGATCAAGCAGATTCTTAAGAAAACCAAACTCAACGATGTCATAGATTTTTAGAAATATTTAAAAAGGTCAAAATGAAATACGCCCTTTACTTGGGATGCGCTATCCCTATTAAATATCCGGGTTTCGAAGCAGCCACACGCATGGTTTGCAAGCGCTTGGGAATTGATCTGATAGACCTTCCTTTCGGCTGCTGTCCGCCTCCAACAAGTATGAAGCTTGTACATTACGATTCGTGGCTAGCTTTAGCTGCTAGAAACTTGTGTTTGGCGGAAGAAAATGGTTTGGACTTGTTAACCTTGTGTTCTGGATGCGTCAACACTCTCAAGGAAGCTAATCAAATTCTAAAAAAGAATGATTCCAAGAGACGCAAGATCAACAAGATTTTAGAAGAACACAATCATAACTTCAAAGGGACTATTCAAGTCACTCATATTCTGGATGTTCTCTACCAGGATTCAATCGTAGAAAAGCTTTTACGCGAGAAGTTGATAGATATTCCGATAAGAGTTGGTTGTCATTACGGTTGTCATTATTTCAGGCCCCCTCAAGTCATGTATCCTGAGGAACTATCGCCTGCCGAATCCTATGTGCCTGTCAAGATGGATCATTTACTATCACTTATTGGAATGGAGCCAACAGAATACTCGAGAAAATTTCTTTGCTGCGGCTCTCCTCTTGGGGCAAACATGGATCAAGACGCCGGGTATGCGATAACCCGACAAAAATTGATCCACATTCATGAACGAAATATTCAAGCGATATCAGTTGTCTGCCCATCATGTTTTGAACAGTTCGACATGGGACAAATCGCTTTATCTCGAAAGACCAAGGACCTGCCCAAAATACCGACATTTTATCTTACTCAGCTCATAGGTCTTTCATTAGGCATGTCAGCAAAGGAAGTTGGTCTTGACGTCCACAGGGTAAAGTCCAAGAAGCTGCTCGAATCTATAAATGTGGGTGGTCAAAATAACAGTAAAGACTAAGCGTCTGAATCGAATTTTAGATTCTTAGGTGATTGCATCCCTAATAACCAAAATTCAGGATGCTTTCAAAGGGAAACAGGAAATGGAAGAGAAAAAGAGAAAGCCCGCCTTGTCGAAAGAGGAATTAGAAGAACTCCGAGAAGACCTCATGCTTGCAGATAGCCTTACAAGAATTGAAAACACTTTGATGGTCTTGTCAGGAAAAGGTGGCGTTGGAAAGAGCACGGTGGCTGTCAACATAGCAGCTGCTCTTGCGGCCTCTGATAAAATGGTCGGATTGCTGGATATAGATATTCATGGTCCAAGTATTCCCACACTACTGAAACTGGAGGGACGGAAAGCCACGGGGATGTCCGAGCGTGGTCTAGTTCCAGTTCAATACAACGACAATCTTAAGGTCATGTCTATTGAATTTGTGATTCATGATCAGGCTCAAGCTGAAGAAGCCGTGATATGGCGTGGTCCGATGAAACACCAGATCATCAAGCAATTTATTTCCGAAGTAAATTGGGGCGACCTTGATTTTCTGATAGTTGATGCGCCTCCAGGTACGGGGGACGAACCACTCTCTATTTGTCAAATGGCTCCTCCGAGATCTCAAGCAATAATTGTCACTACTCCGCAAACTGTGGCTGTCAAGGACGTAAAGAAATCGATAAAGTTCTGCAAGAGTCTTGGAATGCCTATCTTTGGCATAGTGGAGAACATGAGCGGATTCGTATGTCCGTCTTGCGGAGCTACCCATGAATTGTTCAAGGGGGGAGGCGGTGAGAAACTTGCGGCTGAGACTGGTTTTAGGTTCCTCGGTAAGGTACCGATTGATCCAAGGATTGTTACCGCATCAGACGATGGAAAGCCATTTGTTCTTGAACACCCGAATTCTCCTGCTGCGCAGGCCTTTGAGAAAATAATTAAACCCATATTGGCATTAGCGCCTGTAAAAATGAAAAAACACTAAAGTGAAAGAACGAATTAACAGAGGATCGCTGTAACTTTTGTAAGAAAAATTTTCAGTTCGTTGGTTTCGTTTCAATTTTTAGTTGCCGTAAGGTGATCCAATGTTTCCGATAAGAGACAGCGCTCCATCAGGGACATATCCAATAGTAACAGTCTCTATTATTACTGTGAATGCATTGGTCTGGCTCTATGAACTCTCTCTTGGCTCACAACTCAACCGATTCGTCCTGGAATTTGGGATCACACCGCTCAGGTTTATCCTCTCATACAGGCTTCCGGGAGGAATATTAGAAAATGCTATTATTCCCCTGTTTACATCTATTTTTCTGCATGCTGGGTGGATGCATATCATCGGGAACATGTGGTTTCTTTGGATTTTTGGAGACAATGTTGAAGATCGATTAGGCAGGGTAGGTTATTTTTTATTCTATATCCTCTGTGGTGTCGGGGCTTCAATAATCCAAATCATAGTCCATCCGACCTCAGAAATTCCTATGGTAGGGGCCAGCGGAAGCATTTCAGGAGTCCTGGGCGCTTATTTGCTCAGTTTTCCGCAAGCAAGAATACACACACTGTTTATATTCTTTGTAATTATCCGGTTCATTGAAATACCGGCTTTTCTATTCCTGATACTATGGTTTGTATTTCAATTCATATCAGGCGCGGCGGAATTTGGTTCTGCGGACACTGGTGGAGTAGCTTATTGGGCTCACATGGGCGGATTCCTTGTAGGAATGGCTCTGCTAGTTTTGATGCCCAACAAAAAGCCTCGTCGGCCGTGGGTTAGGAAAAACAAATCTGTTTTTGATTAGAGGTTTTCACCCTTGAGATTAGTTTCATTCAAAGGACACGTCCCAGAAGTAGATTTGCCTCTTGATAGAGGTAAAAACTAGATGCTTATAGAGAGAATACTCACCAAGTATTTAAAATATAAAAACGCAAGGCTGCTACGTTTCGATGAATTCGAGGAACTCGAAGCGCCAAATCCTGAGCCAAAACGCAACTACCTTTTATATGTTCATATTCCTTTCTGTGAAGAACTCTGCCCTTACTGTTCTTTTAATCGTTTCAAGTTTGAAGGGGGGCTTGCAAAAAGATATTTCAAGTCACTTGAAACTGAAATTTACATGTACAAGCAACTCGGCTTTGAGTTCAGAGCTGTCTATGTGGGTGGGGGGACACCCACTGTGCTCCCGGATGAAATGGCGAGTCTTTTGTTGAAGACAAAAAGAGATTTCAAGATTCAAGAGATTTCTTTAGAGACAAATCCCAATCATTTGGAAAATGATATCTTGACCAAAATGAAACGAGCTGGAGTAAACAGACTCTCCGTTGGAGTGCAGAGTTTTGACGACGGTCTATTAAAACAGATGGAACGTTATCATAAGTATGGATCAGGAAACCAAATCAGGGAAAAACTTGCGGGTCTAATGGGATTTTTCGATACCCTCAATGTTGACATGATATTTAACTTCCCGACCCAAACCTTAGATATGCTTGAGCACGACCTGAAGATAATTCGACAAATAAAGGCGGACCAGGTTACTTTTTATCCTTTAATGGTATCTGATGTGACAAGATATGAGCTTGCCAGAAGATTTGGGAAGATCAGCTACAATCAAGAAAAGGTTTTTTATGATAAAATCTCCCAGGAGTTGGATAGTGAATATTCATGCGGTACAGCTTGGTGTTTTTCCAGAAAGCATAGTATGATTGACGAATACGTAGTTGATTATGATGACTACGTTGGGGTTGGCAGTGGTTCTTTTGGATATATCAACGGCACGTGTTTTGCTAACACATTTTCGCTCAGAGATTACACGAGCTTAATAGAAAGTGGAAAACTACCTTTAATGGCAAGAAGGCGATTCAAACTCAAAGACCAATTAAATTACTATCTCATGATGAAACTTTTTTCTACATCATTGGATATTGATGAAGCCGAAAAGAAATTTGACGGAAAATTTGAATCGATGCTGTCTGCAGAGCTAAAGGCATTGAAATACTATGGGGCTTTAACTAACAATGGCCGTAAGCTTTCGCTTACTGCTAAGGGCCGATATCTTTGGGTTGTCATGATGCGCGAGTTTTTCACAGGTGTAAACAATTTCAGGGATATTTGTAGATCGGTTAAAATGTGTGAGGGTTAACAAGAGATGTCATTTTTTAATGTCAACTTTGTTGAAATTGACAGGGGAGAATAGATGGGGAAACCTACTTATGACGAACTAGAAAATCGGGTTAAAGAGCTCGAGAGAATCACCGGTCAATTAATAGACAGCGCACTAGATCAGGAACATCAGGAATTATTTGATCTTTCAATACTTTGTAATATATCGGAAGCCTTGGCGTCCACAATTGATCTCGATGAACTACTGGTAATAGTAATAGACGAGGTTAATAAGGCTTTGCTCACTGAGGGCGCGGGGGTGCTCCTTTATGATGAAAATCGTGGAGACCTTGCTTGGAGACAGGTCAGAGATGCTCGAAAAATTCTTGCGCCTCAAACAGAGGACTTAAGGTTTCCTATGGAGGGCAGTATAGCAGGTTGGGTTTTCAGGAATAACAAACCAGCCATCGTGAATGACACTTCAAAAGATGAACGATACTATCCTGAAATAAGCAAACGAAGTGGATTTGAAATAAAGAAGGTTCTTCAGGTGCCTCTAAACACCAGAGAAAAGACAATTGGTGTTTTGATGGCCATGAACAAAATAGGAGGGGACTTTACTGAACAGGATGAGGCGCTATTGAGTTCCATGGCTGGCAGTGTAGCTTTAGCTGTAGAAAACGCCACGGTTTACAAAAAACTCAAAAAATCTAGAGACGACCTCGAAATGATTTACAGATCTACTATGGCGCTGGCCACTACCATGGATCTGGATCATTTGCTTGAGGTCGTGGTTAATGAATTACGAACTGCCCTGGAAACGGAAGCGGCTGGAGTTCTCTTGTATGATGAGGGCAAGGATGATCTTTATTGGAGAGAGGTTCAAGACGAAAAAGGACTAATCAATACTAAGGCCGCAGCTCTGAGATTGCCGATTGATAAAAGTATAAGTGGCCAGGTTTTTCAGACGGGTGAACCTGCTTTGCTCAACGATCCAAATGAACGTCCGAATTTCTTTAAACCGTTTGAAACACTTACAGGATTTGTCATTCGCAATGAAATCATAGTGCCTCTTCACACTCGAGAGAAAACAATTGGGTGTCTAGTTGTTATTAATAAAAAAGATGGTCGTTTTACTGAAGAGGACATGCACATTCTTTCATCACTTGCGGGTGTGGTGGCTCTATCCGTCGAAAACGCAACGTTCTTCGAAGAATTGATAACATCGTATCGTGAATTGGAGGAACTCAACAGGGTAAAATCCAAAATTCTGAATCACCTCTCGCACGAATTGAGAACACCTCTGGCAATTCTTCGAGGAACCCTCATAACCATGGAAAAGCGGTTGACAGAAAAGGGGATAACCGGTTTTGACAATGCGATAGCCCGAATGAATAGACATATTCAGAGCTTAAATCGTCTGGAGTCCCAAGTAGAGAGCATAATGATGACAGGATACTCTTGGGAGAAGAGATACATAACGGGCTTCTTGCAAAGCGCTTTGGATCTAATGGAGGTTCAAACTGAGTGGACTCCGGAAATTAAACGCGCCGCTGAAATGATTCACAAATGGCTGGAAAAAACTTTTCCAACTAGGAATGATAAGCTGGATATGGTCGAAATGGATATCTTCGGGCGCTCCATGGAGGCTTTTGTAAAAGAAAAGGCCAAAGCGGAGAATCGCGGAGTGGAAATAAATTTCGAAATGGAAAAAGGTTCAGTATTAATTCCTACTCATGTCCTGCAGGCGATCATGGAGGGATTAATTAGAAATGCCATAGA
>Ga0067045_1004057_pt1 | contig 16978 bp, 15 predicted proteins | sample TerdegcTABiofilm_FD_59184 | JGI IMG/M metagenome (GOLD analysis project Ga0067045, IMG submission 59184) | Combined Assembly of (Gp0054472, Gp0054536) Wastewater bioreactor microbial communities from Singapore -Terephthalate degrading...
GCTCGGGCGGGATGTCCAGCTGCTGCGCGGCCTGCTCCACCGTCTGCTGCAGCAAGATGCGCGCCTGCTGCTCCTGCGGCACATTGATATGGCGCGTGCCATCGGCATCCACGGTGAACTGGAACCAGGCGTAGGCGCCCATGCCCATGGCAAAGGGCGCGCGCAGACTGAGCACATGAAACTGCGGCGGCACATAGGGCACCAGACCGAACAGGTCCTGCTCATTGCTGCCCACGCCATGCATGAGCACCAGCAGCCAGGCAGGCCGACCGGCGGCAAGCTGCGCGGGCCGCTCCAGATAAGTCAAAGGCAATGTGCTCATGGATAACTCCTGAAGCCAGCACAGAATTAGGTAAGAAAACAGGCTGTAGCGCTTTTGCATTCTGCGACTGCAGCTATCAAAAACAATATAGCGCAGACCCGCAGGCGACGACGGTGCCGCCTCTGCCCGAGACACTGCGCACAGGCTTTTTGATACAACTGAGCGACGCAGGCGTGGCTTTGCCGCTACACAGGCTCAGTCCTGCACCCTCCCGCGCAGGGCCTTGATGCCGGAGCGCAGATTTTTTCCCTGCAAGCGCCTTTGCTGCGAGCCCCAGGTCGGCTTGGTCGGCTTGCGCGGACGTGGCGGCCTCGCAACCGTGGCCACCAGCGCATTGAGGCGCTGCAGTGCATCCCACAGATTGTGTTCCTGGGTGCGGTACTTCTGCGCCTTGATGACCACCACCCCATCGGTGGTGATGCGCGAATCGCCCAGCGCCAGCAAGCGCTGTTGAACATCGGGCGGCAGACGCGAGGCCCGGACATCAAAGCGCAGGTGCACGGCGCTGGCCACCTTGTTCACATTCTGGCCGCCCGGGCCTTGAGAGCGCACGGCGCTCCATTGCACATCAGCGTCGGTCAGCTCGAAGGTGGCAGCCTGGCTCACGGCAGAGCCTCCTGCAGCGCGGCGCAGAAGGCGGTCGGGTCCTCGTGCGGGGCCCAATGACCCACGCCTCGCATCACCTGCCAGTCCAGCGCCCCCTGGCACTGCCGCTGCATCAGCAGTTCCAGCTCGGCCAGGCAGCCCGCATACAGAGGGTCATGCTCGCCGTAGATCGCCGCAACCGGCACTTTGATACGGGTCAGAGCCCGGGCCAGCACATCGGTGCGCGACAGCCGTCTGCGCGGCAGCCGGTCACGAGCCACATTGAGTGCATGCAGCGCCAGCGTCTCATCATCGATCAGCGCCGCGTCATGCAGCATGAGGGCCGCGATATTGTGGCGATGGGCCTGCATCTGCGCCTCCAGACCCGGCAGATGACGCCAGCCCAGCAGGCGCACGCTGCGTCCTTCGGTCATGCCCATGCCTGGAGCGCCGACCACCACCAGCTTGCGGGCCAGTTCAGTATGCTCGGCGGCCAGCAGACCGGCGGTCATGCCGCCAAAGGAAAAACCGACCAGATCGCAGACAGGGCCTGCACCGGCATTGCCCAGCAGTTGCCGAATGCCATAGGCCAGAGGCTCCAGCATGGTGTCTACATCCATGCCCCCGGGCACGCCATCGGATTCGCCAAAACCCGGCAGATCTGCCAGCCACAGGCTATAGCCAGCCTCTGTCAAGGGCTGAATCACGCGCAACCAATGCGTCCAGCTGCCGCTGCCGCCATGCAGCAGCACCAGCGGCAAGCCACGCGGCGCCACCCCGGCCGGGGGCTGCCAGCCATGCCAGACCATCGAGCCACTGTCGGCGGCTTCGCCAAGCCGGGTCTGCACGCGCTGCGCCGTGGCCTGCAGCCGGGCAATCGCTGGTGGCAAGTCAATACCCAGCTCCTGCGAGACTTGGTCCAGGGAGCAGGCTGCTTCAACCGCCGATGTCACCACTGCGCCACCGCATCGATGGCCAGGCCGTAGCCGGCCACGCCAAAACCGCACATCACGGCGCGCGCCGTGGCCGACAGATAGGAATGATGGCGAAAGCTTTCGCGCGCATGGACATTGCTGATGTGCAGTTCCACCAGCGGCACGGCCGTGCCCTTGACGGCATCGAGAATCGCCACACTGGTATGGGTATAGGCGGCGGCGTTCATGATCAGGGCCTGCAACTCCCCCTTGGCGTGCAGCCGGCCTGCCTCGTGAATCCAGTCCACCAGCTCGCCCTCATGGTTGCTCTGGCGGAACTCCAGCTTCATGCCATGGCGCAGGCAAGCCTCCTCGCAGAGCTTCTGCACATCGGCCAGCGTGGCCGAGCCATAGATGGCGGGTTCGCGCATGCCCAGCAGATTGAGATTCGGGCCATTGAGGATATAGACGGTTTTCACGGAAGCACTCTCCTGATTCTTGGGGACTGCCCCGGATTATGCGAGCGCGGCACCCGGCCTGCTGGCATAAAAAACGGCTGCCTGGGCAGCCGTCTGTGATGCAGAGTCTTTCAGAGACTCTGCCATCGATGCCATCAACGATAGTGATGATGATGGCGATGACCACGCCAGCGCGGGCCGCCACCGTAGTAGACCGGGCCGGGCACGACCATCACGGGTGCGGGGCGATACACGGGGGGCGGCGGCGCATAGTAGACCGGTGCCGGAGGCGCATAGTAGACGGGGCGTGGCGGCATGTAGACCGGAGCCGGCGCCACATAGGGCGTGGCGTACACGGGAGCGCCGACACCCACGGCCACGCCGGGCACGCCGATGCCGACCGACAGGCTGACGCCGCCATGCGCCTGGGCGGCTGCGGCAGCCATCAGGCCGGCAATAGCGATAGAGCCAGCGGCAAGCAGCCTGGCCATGCGGGGGGAAGTTGTTCTGGACATCACAATCTCTCCTCTGTTTATGAGTCACCGAGGGCAGACCTGCAGATCTGTGCAGCGCCTTCGGCCCTTGGGGATATAACGTTTCAGAGTCCCGTCAGGATGGCATGGTTCCTCCAAAACATTGTGTCCAAATGCACACGAGGCAAGCTGCAGTGTCCGCAGATCGACATGAGGTCATGGCAGCCGGCCTAAAATGGTGCGATGAGCTCTGCTGACGCCTCCAAATCCAACAACTCCGCCCCTGAAGCGGTCAAGCCCACCAACTTCCTGCGCCAGATTATCGAATCGGATCTGGACAAGGGCACTTATGCCACCCGTCACTGGGGCGGCGCGCCTGGCGATGCCCAGCATCACCAGAGCGGCCAGGTCGACGAAGCCAAGATCCGCACCCGCTTTCCGCCAGAGCCCAACGGCTATCTGCACGTGGGCCATGCCAAGTCCATCTGCCTGAACTTCGGTCTGGCACGCGACTTCGGCGGCGTCTGCCATCTGCGCTTCGACGACACCAATCCGGAAAAGGAAGATCAGGAATATGTGGACGGCATCATCGATGCCGTGCGCTGGCTGGGCTTTGACTGGAAGGATGCCGACGGGCATGAGAACCTCTATTTCGCCAGCAATTACTTCGACTTCATGTACCGCTGCGCGGTCTACCTGATCGAGCAAGGTCTGGCCTATGTGGACGAGCAATCGGCCGACGAAATGAAGGCCAATCGCGGCGACTTCACGCGTCCCGGTGTGAACAGCCCCTTCCGTGACCGCTCCGTCTCCGAAAACCTGCAGCGCTTTGCCGACATGAAGGACGGCAAGCTGGCCGATGGCGCCGCCGTGCTGCGCGCCAAGATCGACATGGCCGCGCCCAATATCAATCTGCGCGACCCGGCCATCTATCGTGTGCGCCATGCCGAGCACCACAACACCGGCAACCAGTGGTGCATCTACCCGATGTATACCTTTGCGCACCCCATCGAGGATGCCTACGAGCACATCACCCACTCCATCTGCACGCTGGAGTTCGAGGATCAGCGCCCCTTCTATGACTGGCTGCTGAACCACCTGCGCGAAGGCGGTCTGATCGACGCCCCCCAGCCCCGCCAGTACGAGTTCTCGCGCCTGAACCTGACCTATGTGATCACCAGCAAGCGCAAGCTCAAGCATCTGGTGGACAACCAGTTCGTCACNGGNTGGGACGACCCGCGCATGCCCACCGTGGTCGGCCTGCGCCGCCGCGGCTACACGCCTGAGTCCATCCGCAACTTCTGCGAACGCATCGGCGTGACCAAGGACTACGCCTGGATCGACTACGGCACGCTGGACGGCTGCCTGCGCGAAGACCTGGAAAACAAGGCCCACCGCGCCATGGTCGTGCTGGATCCGGTCAAGCTCGAACTCAGCAACTGGGCCGAGGTGTTTGGCAGCGCCGAACATCTGGAGGACTGCCACCTGCCCGCCCTGCCCCACGCAGCAGAAGGTGAAACCGTGCCGGAGCGCCGTTTCACCCTTGGCCGCGAAGTGTGGATCGAGCGCGAAGACTTTGCCGAAGTGCCGCCCAAGGGCTACAAGCGCCTGTTCCCCGGCAACAAGGTCCGCCTCAAGGGCGGCTATGTGATCGAATGCACGGGCGCCGAAAAGGATGCCGACGGCAATGTAACCAGGGTGCTGGCCACCGTGGTACCCGACACCAAGAGCGGCACACCGGGCGCCGACAGCGTCAAGGTCAAGGCCGCCATCACCTGGGTGGGCGTGGCCGACGGCCTGCAGGCCGAAGTGCGCATGTACGACCGTCTGTTCACCGACCCGCAACCCGATGCCGGCGGCAAGGATTTCCTGAGTCTGCTGAACCCCGACAGCCTGAAGGTGGTCACCGCCTATGTGGAGCCTTCGCTCAAGGCCGCCCAGGCTGATGACAAGTTCCAGTTCGAGCGTTTTGGCTATTTTGTGGCCGACCGCAAGGATCACCGTAGCGACAAGCCCGTGTTCAACAAGATCACCGGGCTCAAGGACAGCTGGGGCAAGTAAACGCGCCAGCCAGTTTCAGCAAGGCTGCCAGGATTCACTGGCAGCCTTTTTTATTGCGCAAACCGCTGCGGCATTTATCCCGAGAACAGCCATTCGGTTCTCCGACCAGGAAATGGATGGCACCCCTAAACCCTGGTTACATATTGAAATAAATACCGTCGGTATTGATTTTCAATACTCGATAAACATTTGCATAAAATGTTCTGAAATTCAGAGCATTTGATTATTTTCTTTCTAGAATCCTGCTCACCGCAACATTACCAATCCGCAATTCATTCGCGGATTTTTTATTTTCATCAAAGGTCAAGAATGAACAGAAAAGCAGGAGCAGGCATTGCAGCGGCCGTCGCCGTGATCGTGGCAGGAACACTGGGCACCAGCTATTACATGGGCGGCAAGCTGCAGCAAAGCTTTACCGAAGGCCTGGACAAGTGGAGCGAGCATGGCGTGAAGATTCAGGTCACCAGCTATGACCGCGGCGCTTTTTCTTCCACCGCCAAAACGGTATGGACCCTGGACAGCGGCGACGAGCCTGTCCAGTTCACCGCCGAGCACAAGATCAGCCACGGACCGCTCCCCCTGGGCCATGCCGCCGAGATTCACACCAGCTTCAATCTGCCCGAGAATGCAGACCCGGAGCTGAAGACTGCGCTCAATGGACGCTCTCCGCTGGAAGTCGACACCAAGGTCGGCTGGGGCCGCAGCAGCTCCAACGTCATGACATCGCCGGCCGTGAGCAGCAAGATCAAGGACAGCGAAATGAACTGGGGCGGCATGAGGATCGTCTGGGACATGCCCGCCGACATGAAGGCCGCCAAGGGTACGGGCAGCTTCGCCGGCCTGCAGTTCAAGGACGAGGAAGGCAGCGTGACGCTGGACAAGGCCGATATGCGCTTCGACATGAAGCAGCCCCCGGGCCAGCAGTTCTGGACCGGCCCGTTTGCCATGACGATTGCCAAGATTGCCGCCACCAAGCAGGAAGAGGAAGGCAAGAGCTCTGCCAGCCACTTTGAAGGCATCACCATGGATTCGGACACCATCCTCAAAGGCGAGGTGGTGGAAATGACGCTCAAGACCGGCATCAAGACCGCCAAACTCGAAGACAAACAGGCTGATGACCTGGTGCTGGACATGGCGTTCAACAATGTCGATGCCAACTGGATCAACCAGGTCGTGGAAATGAGCAAGCGCAAGAACCCGCTGCTCGGTGCCGCTGGCGAAGCCGGGGACGATGAAGACGCTGACGAACAGCAAAGCGGCGATCTGCGCGAGAAAATGCTCAAGTCGCTGACACAGGCGCTGGCACGCCAGCCCGTGATCGAACTCAAACGCCTGTCCATGCGCACCCCCGACGGCGTAAGCGAGTTCGCGGCTGCCGTTCAGTATCTGGGCGATGGCGAGAAGATGGGCACTCTGCTGCAGGACCTGAAGGTCAGCCTCAAGGCCGATATGCCCAAGCCCTTCATGGAAAACATGATGCTCTCGCGCAGGCGCTCCAGCCTGCTGGCCGTGTTTGAAGGCGAGAGCGAGTACAAGCCCGAAGATATCGAGGAAGCCGCCAAAGCCCAGACTCAAGCCAGCCTGGAAATGCTCAAGGAGCAAGGCATCTTCGAAGACAAGGACGGCAAGATGCGCACCGAGATCGTCTATGCCAAGGGTGAATTCCAGGTCAACGGCAAGCCGCTGGACGCCATGGGCACGAGCACACTCATGGGCACCATGACCGAATGATGTGACCGGCGTGCTGCTTCGCGGATCGCTCCAGGGCCTGCCTCGCGCAGGCCTTTTTCGTGGAGAAAAAATCGCCCCGGGCGTGGAGATACAGGCGAGAAACCGCCCTCTGCATGCTTTGCCCAAAGTTTTTGTTATTTCAGCCTTTAAGCCTTACCTACACTACGGAAGAAGCTATCAAAATCTACATTTTCTCTTGGAGCATGGCCTGCCGTCATTCGCTTTATTTGCTTACAACACTCTGTCAACAACGGCTCAATACTGGCGTTAAAACAGCATCCGCCAAAGCACCGTGATTTGCACGGCGCGGCGCAAGGAGCGTCAGATGTCGCATTTTCCCAGGACCCGGCCCGAGCAGCCGGGACTGCAGCCAAACATGGCCGCCCGCCTATGGCATCCGGGCATGATTGCCCTGGCCGCTGCCATGGCACTGAGCGCCTGCAACGACAAGGATTCGCCGATCAAGGCGGACAGCGCGCCGTCGGCCTCGGCACCGGCCGCCATGTCCGATGCCCCACAGCCTCAGCCCGCAGCCTATGTGCCACCCGGTGTTGACGCGCTCTACCGGATGGTGGCGCCGATTGCGCTGTACCCGGACAAGCTGGTGGCCCAGATCCTGGCCGGTGCCACCTATCCAGACCAGATCAGCGCCGCCGAAACCTGGCTGGGGCAGAACCCCGGACTGCAGAAGACGGCGCTGAGCAATGCCGTCAACGCCCAGAACTGGGACCCTTCCGTCAAATCATTGACCCAGTTTCCCAACGTGTTGGAACAGCTGGCTTCCAACCTGCCCTGGGCCACGGCGCTGGGCAAGGCCTATTACAACGATCCCTCGGATGTGATGAACGCCATACAGGTCATGCGCAACCGGGCCTACAAGGCCGGCACGCTCAAGACCTCCAGCCAGCTCAAGGTCAACCTGGCATCCGCGCCTGCCGCCGTGGCCTATACGCCTGGAGCCGTGGTCACACCGCTGCCCGACCCGGTCATAGAGCCACCGGAGCAGTTCATTGAAATCAGCCCCTCCCAGATGGATACGGTCTACGTTCCTCAGTACGACCCCGCTGCGGTCTATGGCCAGCCGCTGCCCGTATATGGCGGCTACCGCCATGTGGAGGTGCCGCCTGCGGCTGCCGTGGCCGGCGTGCCCGTGATGGCCGGCCTGCTGGGCTTTGGTGCCGGAATCGTGCTGGCCGGGTCCATGGACAGGCATCCGTCCTGGGGCTGGAATGCCTGGAATATGCATTGGGGCGATCCTGAAAGGCCCTGGCGCCACGGCGAGCGCCCCCCGCCCCCGCAGGCCCGTCCGGCCGTGGTCTACAACAACACCACCTACATATCGCAGTCGCGAACCGTGGTGCAGAACATCCATCGCACGGACAACGCCTATATCAACAACATCCATGAAAATGCCGCAGGCGAGCGCCGCGAGCCGGCCGGGCAGCCCCAGACTGCAGGCCTCCTTGCAGCGCCGGGCACGCTGGCTGCGGGCGCAGCAGCCGGAGCTGCCGTCGGTGCCGCCGCCATGGCAGCCGGTGGCCATGGTCTGAACCAGCGCCAGCCAGCACAGAGCCCACTGGCTACACAGCTACAGGGCAGGCCGGGCTTTGCCCTGGGACCCAGCCAGGCTCCAGGCGGGCCACGCGCGTCCAATGACAATGCCTTGATGCCGCCGCAAGACCCGCATGATCGCCAAGCTGCCATGGCGGAGAAAGCCATGCAGCAACGCCCACAGGAGCCAACCCGGCGCCAGCAGGCAATGCAGCAGCAGCCTCCTGTGCAGGAGCAACCGCAACGCGCCCAGGAGCAGGCCCAGCGCCAGCAGCCAATGCAGCAAGCCCGTGAACAGCAAGAGCATCGGCAACAGGCACAGATGCAGCAGATGCAACAGCAGCACGCCCGGGAGCAGGCTCAACGCCAGCAGCCAATGCAGCAAGCCCGTGATCAGCAAGAGCATCGGCAACAGGCACAGATGCAGCAGATGCAACAGCAGCAAGCCCGAGAGCAGCAGGAGCGCCAGCAGCAAGCCCAGATGCAACAGATGCAACAGCAGCACGCCCGGGAGCAGGCTCAACGCCAGCAGCCAATGCAGCAAGCCCAGATGCAACAGCAGCGCGCCCGGGAGCAGGCCCAGCGCTAGCAGCCAATGCAGCAAGCCCGTGAACAGCAAGAGCATCGGCAACAGGCACAAATGCAGCAGATGCAACAGCAGCGTGCCCAGGAGCAGGCTCAGCGTCAGCAGCAAATGCAGCAAGAGCGCCAGCAGCAGGCCCAGATGCAGCAACAGCGGGCGCAGGAACAGGCCCAACGCCAGCAGCAGGCACAGATGCAGGCTCAACAGCACCAGGCCGAGCGGCAGGCGCGCATGCAGGCGGCGCGCGCCGAAGGCCGCTCGCGCGGGGATCGCGAGCACCGCTGAAACGCCGCTCGCCCTCATGCCAGGCCGCCTGCCACACAGGCGGCTTGTGAGTGCGCGGCCTGCACGGCTGTATAAACAAGGCCATGCGCTTTTGCGCCACTCACTGCAGCAGGTCTTCATGTACAACCCCAGCCATTTCAAGGTCGACGACCCCACCGCCCTGCATGCCCTGATCCAGGCTCACCCGCTGGGTTGCCTGGTCACCCAGTCCGACGCGGGACTGGATGCCAATCACCTGCCGTTCGAGTTGCTGCAGGACGAGGATGGCTTGCTGCGCCTGATCGCCCACGTGGCACGCGCCAATCCTGTGTGGCAGCAGATCCGGGACGACAGCTCGGTGCTGGTGATCTTCCGTGCCGAGCAGGCCTATATCTCTCCCAGCTGGTATCCCAGCAAGCACGAGACCCACGAGCAGGTCCCGACCTGGAACTACCGTGTGGTCCATGCCCATGGCCGCATCAGCGTGCGCGATGATGAGAAGTTCGTGCGCGGCGTGGTGGGCCGGCTCACCCGCCGCCACGAGGCCAGCAACAATGCCCAGACCCCATGGAAGATGAGCGACGCTCCGCCCGACTATCTGCAGCGCATGCTCGGCGCCATCGTGGGCCTGGAAATTAGCGTCGACCGCCTGGAAGCCAAGTTCAAGCTGAGCCAGAACAAGCAGCAGCGCGACCGGCTCGGTGCAGTCCAGGCCCTGGAGCAGCGGGGACAGCTGGACCTGGCCCGGAACATGCGCCAGCCCTGATCGCGCTGCCGGTCTTCAAGGCATAGCCAGCGTAAAGCTCACATGCCTGTATCGCCATTAGCTCCGCTATCGATAGCAATACAGCACAATGCCTGCACAACCCGATAAGCACCATGCCGACCGAAAAACTTACCAGCCCCTCTCTCCCGCCCGAACGCCGTCGCCTGCTGCAACGGATGGCGCAAACAGCGCTGTTTGCCGCCGCACCGGCCTGGGCAGCACGCAGCGCCAGCTCGGACAGCGCGCTCTGGCCTCAGGACAGCCGGGTTCCCGGCGGCGTCGCGCGCCTGTCGCTGGGCCCGGCTTCCGCACGTCCCCTGGTCACGGCCGCTGAGGCCGAGGTTCTGGTGGTGGGCGACATGATCGAGTGGACCGCACTCGTGGGTATACCGCTTGCAATCACACCGGGTGAGCAAAGCGTTGGCGTGAAGACCGATGGCCGTTTGCGCACCATGAGCTTTACGGTGCGCGACAAACAGTATGTGGAGCAACGCCTCAAGGTCTCACCCAAGACGGTGGATCTGTCTGCCGAAGACAATGCCCGCTACGAACGCGAGGCCGCCCACCTGAAGACCGTGATGGCCACCTTCACCGAGCCGCCGCCTTCCGGCAGCCTGCACATGCGCGTTCCGGTGCCGGGCCGCCGCTCCAGCAGCTTCGGCCTGCGCCGCGTCTTCAACGGCCAGTCACGCAATCCACACAGCGGCATGGACATTGCAGCCCCCACGGGCACGCCGGTGCGTGCACCGCTGCCCGGCAAGGTGATCGATGTGGGCGACTATTTCTTCAACGGCGGCACGGTCTGGCTGGACCATGGCGGTGGCCTGCTCACCATGTACTGCCACCTGAGCCAGGTGGATTGCAAACCGGGCGACCAATTGCAGACAGGCGATGCCTTCTGCAAGGTCGGAGCCACCGGCCGCGTGACCGGTCCCCACCTGCACTGGAGCGTGATGCTGAACCGCGCCATGGTGGATCCGGCGCTGTTCATCTGAACGGATCTCGCCGACAAAAAAAGCGGCTCCCGGAGCCGCTTTTGACTATTTTGCTATCAAATCAGGACATAAAACGCTTACCCATAAAGCGCTACAGACCGATTTAATCGAAACTATGGCGCATCCTGATCCTGCTTCAGATAGTTCTCCACCAGCTCGAAAAAACTGTCGTAGAAGCTGCGCTTGGAAATGGTCTCGCTGCCTACCTTGACCAGTGAATCGTTGCTGGAAGAAAACGGCAGCGACAGCGACCCCAGAGCGCTCACGCCCACGCTGGCCGAGGTTGCGCTCTTCTTGAGCGAATAGCGATCCTGCAGCGCGGTCGCGAAACCCAGGCTGACCAGACCGTCGCTGGTCTGCGGCACGCAGACCACACGGAAATTGATTTCCAGGTTGGTCTCTGTATTGGGCTGGAAGTTCTTGCGCCCTTCGATTAGCTCCTGCGTCCTGGCCGTGGCGATATAGCCCTGGCTCAGCAAGGCGCGGCGCGCGGCCTCGCAGGTCTGTGCCGGTGTCGCATCAAAGCCGCGGGAGAAGGTAGAACTGGAGTCGAAAGTCTCCTGCACCGGCATCTGCTGCGGCGCAGTGGCCGAGCAGGCGCCCAGCAGTCCCGCCAACATGCCAACAGCACCCAACCGCCCCCAATTCAGACCGAACAAAGCAACACCACCTAAGCGCACAGAAACTCCTTGATGCCCGGACCATATTCTCTTCAACAGCCCAAGCTTCGAAGCGTAGCAGCTTGGCAAAGGCTAATTTGACGAAGCGCTGTCTAGCCGTACGGATTTTTGCGATCTTTACCGGGCTTTCATCCTTCTGGTTTTGCCACTCCCGTCAGCGAGCTGCATTTGTTGACACTCTGAGGCCATGGAACCTCCAAACAATGACCAAGGTTGGGTTAAGGTCAGATACAACCCGCAGGGAACTGATATGGTCAGCCAGACTCTTTAAGTGCTGACACGGTTTGCCGTATTCCTCCATTCCCCCAAAAGGAAACCCTATGAAATTTCGCTGGACCTGGTGCCTTCCCCTTGTTGCTTCCATGACGCTCGCCGCCTGCGGTACGACAGGCGGCGGCGGTGCAGGCAAACCCGGCCCCTCCGGCCCTACAGGCCCCGCAGGTGATGCCACATCGCTGACCGCCTATCACTGGAAGCTGCAGCAGGCCTACACGCCTGCCGGCAATGAGGACCAGAGCTGGTTCCTGAGCTCCAGCCAGGCCCCCATCGAGCTGGACTTTGTGGACCAGCGCGTCGTCGTCAAGAATCTGTGCAACGTCATCTCGTCGGCCTACAGCATCGAAGGCCAGCGCATCAATCTGCAACGCGGCATGAGCACCTTGCGTGCCTGCAACGACAACCAGCTGATGATGCTGGAGCAGCAGGTCGCGCGCATTCTGCCCACGGCCAAGCAGTGGAACGTGCAGCTCGGCGGCTCCGCCGCAGAGCAGCCTCGCCTGACGCTGCAGTTCATCGACGGCACGCGCTGGCAGCTCAACGGCAAGCCCACCGCCCAGACCCAATACGGCAGCGCGCCCGAGCGCATCTTTCTGGAAGTGGCCCCCGAGCGCAAGGCCTGCAGCCATGGCGTGATCAAGGACTACCAATGCCTGCAGGTGCGTGAAATCCGCTATGGCGACAACGGCGTCAAGACCTATACCGGTCAGTGGGAAAACTTCTACAGCGAGATCGAAGGCTACAAGCATGAAGCCGGCGTGAGCAATGTGCTGCGCATCAACCGCTTCAAGCGCCAGAACGTGCCCGCCGACGCATCGAGCTATGTCTATGTGCTGGACATGGTGGTGTCTTCGGCCATCGCCGACAAGCGCAAATAAGCCAGAACTCTGGCACCGAAAAGCCGGCCATGGTGCCGGCTTTTTTGCATTCTCATGCGCCGATGTTTCACGCCCCACGCGCATCCATCACGGTTTGCTGCCGGATGCGATTTTCGTTTGGCCATAGCCACTTAGAGTGGCATTGCCTGAACGCAACCGCTCGGCAAGCACGATGGCAGGTTATGCCCAGCGACTGTGGAGCCGCCTGTGGACAAACCTCGGGAAAACGGGGCAAAGCCGCACCGGGGCTAGCTTGGGCCGCAGCGATCAAAAAATACGCAGCGTCCGGTGGTCCTTTGATGTTTCACGGACAAAAAACCGACATCGTTCGGATGTCGGCAAGAGAGGAAGACACTGACCTCTCACACACTCTTCGAGCTGAGCCCTGCCTGCGCTGCATGCCGGGCAGGAGCCGGCAGATTCAACGCAGGCGGAAGCGGCCTTCGACAAACATGGAGGAACGATGACCGGATTCGCACTGGTTGTCGGCATAGGACCAGAAGGCCTGCACCGTGCCTTTGGCCGAATCGATGACCTGGCTTACCGTGAAGCCGGTTTTCTCGATCCAGTTCAGAAAATGCAGATGGTCGCTGAGTTGCAGATAGCTGAGATTCTCGCAACCCTCGGAGATATGCCCCTGCGAGTCCACCACGCGCCAGCGCATCTGCCCGCTGGCGGTGTAGCGGACCTGGGCCTGACTGTCCGGGAATTCAATGACTGCTTCGCGGCCCAGAAGAGTTCCTGCGTATTGCATCGAAAGCATGGACATGATGTCACTCCTTGAGAGAAAGCTTCGCTATTCATAAAGCAAAACCGTTTGCGTGAAGCTATGATGACTCCGCGCCGTTTTTTTGCGTGTGGGAAAGTGACTCATGCCTTCGTCGGTAAACATTTTTTGACAAACAAGGCTTCTCTCCTGCACGGCTTGACGGCCAATCCGCAGCCTGATTGCCGGATACGAACTGCAGCAGAGGTGAATGCTCATGGCGGGCACAAGTTGTGCAGAAAACAAGGCGATCGCGCATACTCGGCCCTCTGACCTTTCTGGTCGCCGAGGCAGGAAGCCCGCCCAGGCCGTCCCCAGCCTCCCCGGCCGCATTCACGGATCTCACCTTGTCCAGCCCCGTCCCACCCTGCGTCCCCCAGGCCTCCACCGTTGCGCCCTTGCGCGACCCCGCTTTTGTCAATTTCGTGCTGGCACGCATGCTGGCCATGTTTGCCCAGCAGATGCAGGCCGTGGTGGTGGCCTGGCAGGTCTACGACATCACACGCGAGCCGCTGTCTCTGGCCTATGTGGGGCTGGCGCAGTTCCTGCCCATGGCGGGCCTGCTGATTCCCGCCGGTGACCTCAGCGACCGCATGAGCCGCAAACGCCTGCTCGGCATCAGTTGGCTGGTGGCTGCGGTGTGCTCGGGACTGCTGTGGCTGCTGGCCGAGAGCGGAGCGCACGATGTGCACTGGATCTACGCCGTGCTGGTGCTGTTTGGCTGCAGCCGGGCGTTCAGCGGACCAGCGCTGCAAAGCCTGCTGCCGCAGATCGTCGCCCGCGAGCAGTTGGCCAAGGCCCTGGCCACCAACAGCATGCTGATGCGCATCTCGGCGATTGCCGCTCCCGTGCTGGGCGGCCTGCTCTATGCACTCGGTGGCGGCGTGCTGACCTATGCGGTCTGCGGCATCGCCCTGATTCTGGGCGCGGTCCTGCTGAGCCAGGTCCCCGTGCGCTTTGCCAGCCCCAAGATCGGCATCGACGGGCAAACCACCATGTGGCAGCGTTTTGCCGAAGGCCTGCATTTCATGCGCACCCGCCCTATCATCCTGGGCACCATCTCGCTCGATCTGTTTGCCGTGCTGCTGGGCGGCGTGGTGGCATTGCTGCCCGTCTATGCACACGAGGTGCTGCAGGTCGGCCCGCAAGGCCTGGGCCTGCTGCGCTCCTCGATGGCCGCGGGTGAGGTCTGCATGGGCCTGTGGCTGGCGTCTCGCCCCATCAACCGCCGCGTGGGCAAGGTGATGTTTGCAGCCGTGGCCGTGTTCGGACTGGCCAACCTGGTGTTTGCGCTCTCGCACTGGTTTGTGCTGTCCATGCTGGCCTTGGCCGTGGCCGGTGCAGCCGATATGGTCAGCGTCTATATCCGAGGCGCACTGGTGCAGTTTTCCACACCCGACCATATGCGCGGCCGCGTGAATGCGGTGAACATGCTGTTCATCGGCTCTTCCAACGAGCTCGGCGAGTTCCGCGCGGGCAGCAGCGCCTCCTGGTTCGGAGCGGTTCCTGCTGCCATTCTGGGCAGCCTGTGCACGCTGGGCGTGGTGGGTGGCTGGATGACGCTGTTCAAGCCGCTGCGCGATGTGGACAGGCTAGAGGATGCCGCGCGCGCGAGCGGTGTCGCCGGCCCTGCAGCCACTTGAGCCAGCCTGGCTGACGGCGATTCATCGATCGGCGCTGCAGCGTCTTCCCATCAAAAAAGCCTCGCCGATGTCGCGAGGCTTTTTTTCAGGGCTGCAGGGGTTTACAGCAGCTCGGCGCGCAGCTGGTCGGCGCTCTTGGGCGAGAGCAGACCGGGGGCCACGTCAAACACGGTCTTGCCGCCGTGCTGGCCGCTCTGGGCCATGCGGTGCACGGCACGGGCATAGGCCACCAGCACGCTGGAAGTGAACTCGGGGTTGCTGTCCAGCTGAAGACGGTATTCGATGACCTGCCTGTTCTCGGCACTGGTGTTGCCGCTGCGGATCACAAAGCCGCCATGGGGCATGCGGGCATGGTCGCGGGCCAGTTCCTCGGCACTGATGAAGTGGACCGTGGTGTCGTACTGGTCGAAGTAGTGAGGCATTTCCACGATGGTCTTGCGCACAGCCTCGGCATCGGCCCCCTGCTTGAGCACCACATGGCATTCACGCTGGTGCTTTTCGCGGGTGGACAGTTCGGGGCGCACGCCGGAGCGCACCTTGTCGACCGCCTCCTGCACGGGGATGGTGTACTGCACGCCACCGGCCACGCCTTCCACGCGGCGGATGGCATCGGAATGGCCCTGGCTCAGGCCCTTGCCCCAGAAGGTGTAGGTGGCGCCGTCAGGCAGCAGGGCTTCGCCGAGCACACGGTTGATGGAGAACATGCCCGGGTCCCAGCCGGCCGAGATCAGGGCCGTGCACTGTCCGCCCCGGGCAGCCTTGTCCACATTGGCAAAGTGCTCGGGGATGCGGGCATGGGTGTCAAAGCTGTCGACCAGATTGAAATGGGCCGCCAGCTCGGGCGCCTGCGTGGGCAGATCGTCCTTGGAGCCGCCGCAGAGAATCAGCACGTCGACCTGGCCTTTGTGCGACAGCAAGGCGTCCATGGAGTGCACGGACGTGCCTGCATCCAGGGGCTTGAGTCCGGAAGGGTCGCGACGGGTGTAAATCCCCTTGAGCTGCATATCGGGGTTCCTGGCGACAGCAGCTTCCACGCCGCGGCCCAGATTGCCGTAACCGACGATAGCAACGCGGATAGGGGATGGGGTCGATGCCATGACGAGCAGTTCCTTCAAAGAAAACAAAGCTTCCATTATTGCCCTGCGATGCACCAATCTGGGGCAACAACTCCGGCACTCTCAGTCCGATGTGTGTGAACGCCCACGCCATGAATGCAGCAGGCCGTCGAGGATCAGCAGGCCCACGGCGGCAAAGATCAGCGCGTAGCTGGTCTGCTGCTGCGGCTCCATGCTCTCGCCCAGCAGCCAGGCCACCACGACCAGCAGGACGGGTTCCACATAGGACAGCAGTCCGAACAGACCCAGCGGCAGCCAGCGACTGGCAATCATGTACAGCGCCAGCGCCACGGCGCTGACCATGCCCAGCAAGGGCAGCAGGGCCCATAGCATCGGATGGCCCGCCACCAGCGGCCAGCTGCCGGGCGCACGCAACGTGAAGCCGACGGCCACCGGCACCAGCAGGGCCATGTCGATCCAATGACCGGCCAAGGTATCGGTCTGCAGCCAGCGACGCAGCGAGAAATACACCGTGTAACCCAGCGCCACCACCCAGGTCTCCCAGGACATGCCGCCCGCCTGCCAGAACTCGTGTGCCACGCCCGCAGCCGCCACCAGCGTGGCCAGGCCCTGGCCGGGCGTCAGGCGCTCGGCAAACAGCAAGCGCCCGGCCACGACCATCACCAGCGGCAGCAGGAAATAGCCCAGCGACACCGGCAGCGCACGCCCGTTCATGGGTGCCCACATGAAAATCCAGAGCTGCACGCCCAGCAGCGCCGAGCTCAGCACCAGCAGCAGTCCAAAGCGGGGCTGGGCCAGGGCTCGCGCCAGCAAGGCGCGTACCGCCGCCACCTCCTTGAGAGCGAACAGCAGGGCCGTGGTGAAGGGCAGCGTCACCAGCACGCGCCAGCCAAAGATCTGCTCGCCATCGAGCGGGGCGAGAAAAGGCGAGAGGTAATACAGCGAAGCGAACAGCA
>Ga0067045_1030046_pt1 | contig 16975 bp, 13 predicted proteins | sample TerdegcTABiofilm_FD_59184 | JGI IMG/M metagenome (GOLD analysis project Ga0067045, IMG submission 59184) | Combined Assembly of (Gp0054472, Gp0054536) Wastewater bioreactor microbial communities from Singapore -Terephthalate degrading...
CTGATTGGTTCGCTCCTGCGCCACCTTCACCGACGGGCTCCGACGGCGACGCGGCCGCCGCGTGCAGGCCGCGCAGTCGCTGCTCCAGATCGCGCACCTGGCCGAGCAGCTCGGCCAGCTCCACAGCCCGCCCCATCGACGCCAGTCGCACCAGCGCCATCTCCACCCGAAAGCGGGGCTGCACCGAGCGACGAACGGCCGCCTGCAGCTCGAACAGGTCGTGCAGCGCGCGCACCAGGTCCTCGACCGCGAAAGCCTTGGCCGCATCCTCGTACCGCTGGCGCTCGCTCGGCGAAACCTCGAGCATGGCAGCCGAACCCTGAACCCGTGCGAACAGCAGGTCTCGCACGTGCGCGATGAGCCCCTGGACGAACTCCTCGATATCGGCCCCGGCGTCGCACACCGACCCGAACAGATCCAGGACGCGCGCCGGCGCACCTGCCGCGATGGCCGCGCTGAGCTGGAAGTACACCTCGCCATCCACCAACCCCAGCACCTGCCGGACCGAGGCCAGCGACACTCTGGTGGAATCGAACGATACGACCTGGTCCAGCAGGCTTTCCGCATCCCGCAGCGCACCGTCGGCACGCGCGGCCAGCAGGTAGAGTGCCTCCTCGTCGGCCTGGATGCCCTCTGCCTGGGCGATGGTGGCCAGGTGGGCGGCGATGCGATCGGCGGGAATGCGGCGGAAGTTGAACCGCTGGCAGCGGGACAGGATCGTCTCGGGGACCTGCTGCACCTCCGTGGTGGCGAAGATGAAGACCACGTGCGGCGGCGGCTCCTCCAGCGTCTTCAGCAGGGCGTTGAACGCTGCCGCCGAGAGCATATGCACTTCGTCGATGATGTAGATCTTGTAAGTGCCCTCGGTCGGCACGTACCGAACGACCTCGCGCAACTCGCGGACATCGTCGACGCTGTTGTTCGAGGCCCCATCGATTTCGAGGACATTCATGCTCGTCCCAGCCGCGATGCCGCGGCAGGAGGTGCACACGTCGCACGGATCAGCGCCGCTGCGATCCGGGCAGTTGAGCACCTTGGCCAGGATGCGCGCCGTCGTGGTCTTGCCGACCCCGCGGGGGCCGCAGAACAGGTAGCACTGGGCCACGCGTCCCGCCAACACAGCGTTGGCAAGCGTCGTCGTGATGTGCTCCTGCGCCACCACCTCGCCGAAGCGTCGCGGCCGCCACTTGCGTGCTGTTACCTGGTAGGCCATGGACCGAGCTCGCAGGATTGTGAGCGGCGGAGCAGAGCAGCTGCGGCGAGGATCGCTGGGGCCGTGGGCCGCTGACGGCCGGGTTCAGCAGGCGCGCCCGCCCGCGCGTGGATGCTGGCCGTCCCCGAATCCGACCCGGTGCCTCCCGGTGAATCCTCCTGCGATCGGCCACCGCCCGGCTTGCCGATTGGTGCGGGACTCCGACTCACCCGCGGCGGTGCAGACGCATGCGGCCACGGGCCATCGCTGACCGCCGCGTCCGCCGGGCACGAGAAAGACAAGGCCGTGCACCCACCTTCGATCCAGCCATCCCGACCTCCGGGCGTCAGTCGGCTCCGGCCGGACGACTCTGCAACACACGCCAGGACATTCCTACCGCTGCTACCTTCCGGTCCTGACGGGGTTCAGAAGCCTGGCGTTGCGCAGGATCCGACCCTCGACGTCGCTGTGCGCCCCTCGATCCGGCTGTGCGAAGACCTCTTGGTGGGAATTCGATCCCGCTATAGCGGATTGCGGGTACAGGGCACCGCTAACTCCCCATCTAGCACGACCTTGACCGAATCGACCAGCTCCGCGGGTTGCGGCGACGATGCGCCAGCGGGACATCGCCGTCGCCGCTCACGCGAAGGTGCAACGAATGGTGGAGCAGATGGGGATCGAACCCACGACCTCCAGATTGCGAACCTGGCGCTCTCCCAGCTGAGCTACTGCCCCACCTCGACCACGGCAGGTCTCCACCTGCCCACACATGGCGGAGAGAGTGGGATTCGAACCCACGGTAGGTTTCCCTACACACGATTTCCAGTCGTGTGCCTTCGACCACTCGGCCATCTCTCCGCAACTGCTGCTGCACAACATGGCGGAGAGGGTGGGATTCGAACCCACGGTGACCTAACGGTCACAACGGTTTTCGAGACCGCCCCGATCGACCACTCCGGCACCTCTCCCGACCTCAGGAACCGGTGGCACGCAACGCGGCGAAGAACGCCCGCAGCTGCTGCCCGCACTCCTCTTCGAGGACCCCGCCGAGAAGCTCGCAGTGGTGGTTCAACCGGCTATCCTGCACGATGTTCCGCAGCGAGCCGCAGGCTCCAGCCTTGGGGTCGCGCGCGCCGAACACCAGGCGCTGGAGGCGGGCCAGCACGGCCGCACCGGCGCACATAGCGCACGGCTCCAACGTGACATAGAGCACCGCGCCCAGAAGCCGACTGTACCCGGTAGTCGCTGCCGCCTGGCGGATAGCCAGGATCTCGGCGTGTGCAGTCGGATCGCGCAGACGTTCGGTCTGGTTGCACGCCTCGCCGATGATCCGGCCCTCCAGCACGATCACGGCGCCCACCGGGATATCCCCGCTGGACGCGGCCCGCTCGGCTTGTGCCAATGCGCGCCGCATCCACTGGCAGTCGTCAGACCCCGGGCCGGGGGTACCGCCTGCGCACTCCCTCAACTCTCGCCCTGCATTCTGGGGGCGCTTAATATAGCCGCTCCCTGACGCCAGATCAAGCACAGGCGCCCCGCACCTCAGAACTGGTGCTCGAAATGGTCCCGCGGCCGCAAGGGCGGGTCTCGTCGCTGCCAGTATGAGGCCCGCTCGCGCTCCCATCGCCGCTGCAGGGGATCCTTGCCCGCCAACCGCAGGACCAGGCCGACGATCGTGAAGAGCGTGTAGAACACCAGGCCGAGGAGCAGGTGCGTGTTCACCCAGCCGAGCACGCGCGCCAGGTACATCCACAGGCCGTACGGAACACGCAGCGCCGAGGGCGCGACCGTCGCGCTGGCGAGCATGGCCAGACCCACGCCTGCCAGCGCGCCGCCTGCCAGCAGTCGCCCGCGGTACCACATCGCAGCGCCCGCCAGCACCAGGACTACTCCCATCACGACGCCGAACTGGCGCAACTGCTGGCGCGACGCTGTCGGCCAGGCCCAGAACCTCTCAGTCAAGCTCCAGCTCCTTGCGCCAGTCGCTGCTCTCCTCCCAGGCCGGTTGGTCCCGCTTGTCCAGCAGGTACGGCCCCAGGACCAAGTAGTCCAGATGCGTGCGCATGAAGCAGCGGTACGCCTCCGCCGGCGAGCACACGATCGGCTCGCCACGGACGTTGAATGACGTGTTGACTACCGCCGGACAGCCAGTCAACCGCCGGAACGCTTCGATGGTGTCGTAGTACAGGGGATTGTCCGCCCGGCTCACGGTCTGCACCCGCGCCGAATAGTCCACGTGCGTCACGGCGGGGATATCGGAGCGCGGCACGTTGAGCTTGTCGATCCCGAACAGCCGCTGCTGCTCGGCGGTCATCGCGAGCCGCCGCTGCTGTCGAACGGGCGCCACCAGCAGCATGTAAGGCGACGGCACGTCCAGCTCGAACAACTCGCTGGCCCATTCGGCAAGGACGGAGGGAGCGAAGGGCCGAAAGCTCTCCCGGAACTTGATCTTCAGGTTCATCACTCGCTGCATCTCCGGCGACCGAGGATCGCCGAGAATCGAGCGCGAGCCCAGGGCGCGCGGGCCGAACTCCATGCGACCCTGGAACCACCCGATGACCTTGCCGGCGGCCAGCAACTCGGCCACCCGCCGCGGGAGCGCCGCGTACCCCACGTGCTCGGCGACAGCGCCCTGCTCTTCCAGGAACGCCCGTATCTGTTCGTCCGTGAAGGCCGGTCCGAGGAGAGCGGCGCGCATCTTGTCCCGTCCCTCGAACACCTCCCTGGGCTTGTCCAAATACCGATGCCAGAGCGACCAGGCGACTCCCACCGCACCGCCGGCATCACCCGCCGCCGGCTGGATCCACAGCCGCGAGAACGGGCCCTCGCGCAGGATGCGTCCGTTGGCGACGCAGTTGAGCGCGACGCCGCCGGCCAGGCACAGATCCTGCAGGCCGGTGACCGCGTGCACGTGGCGCGCCATGCGCAGCACGACGTCCTCGACGACGACCTGGCAGGATCGCGCCAGATCCATCTCTCGCTGCGTCAACGGCGATTCGGGCCGGCGCGGCGGACCATCGAACAGCTCGGCGAACCGCCGGTTAGTCATGGTCAGCCCGGACAGGTAGTCGAAGTACCGAGTGTTCAGCCGGAACGAGCCGTCGTCGCGCAGGTCGAGCAGGTGCTCCCGGATGCGCTCGACATATCGCGGTTCGCCGTATGGCGCCAGCCCCATCAGCTTGTACTCGCCGGAATTGACCCGAAAACCGCAGAAGTAGGTGAAAGCGGAGTAGAACAGCCCGAGCGAGTGCGGGAAGGGGATCTCGGCCAGCAGCTCGATGGTATGGTCACGGCCGCGGCCGTAGCTGGCCGCTGCCCACTCGCCGACGCCGTCCAGAGTCAGGATGGCCGCTTCTCGGAACGGCGAGGGATAGAACGCGCTGGCGGCGTGCGACTCGTGGTGTTCGCCAAACAGCACGGGGCCGTCGTAGCCCAGCGCCCGCTGCACGGTCTGGGGAATCCACAGCTTGTGCTTCAACCACACCGCCATCGACTTGCAGAAGAGCCGAATACCCAGCGGTGCGGTCGCCAGATGGGTTTCCAGGAGTCGCTCGAACGTCAGGAGGGGCTTGTCGTAGAAGCCAACCAGGTCCAGCTCGTTGGCCTGGAGGCCACCCTCGCGCAGGCAATAGGCAGCCGCGTGGTGCGGGAAACGAGGATCGTGCTTGACCCGGGTGAAGCGTTCTTCCTGCGCCGCGGCGACGATCTCGCCATCTCGCAGCAGACACGCAGCACTGTCGTGGTAGAAGGCCGATATGCCCAGAATGTGAATCGGCATAGGAACCCAGAGGAGACACTGGCAACCCACTGTGGACACAGAACTGGTGCGACAGCGCCCCGCCTGCCCTACCCGTGGTTCTGCGCTGAGGGGCCGCCTGTCGTGGCCGGCGGAAGGCTACCGCGCCCCCAACGCCGCAGGCACCGGCATCCGTTGCCAGGCCACCCGTGCCGCAGCGGACATCGCCTTGGGTGCCGCATCTGGCGCGCGCCTGGCCAGCCTCGTTCCGCCAGAAGACCGAAAGGCCGGGCGCCGTCGCTCCGTGCGGAGGCCAACGCTGGTCCGCAGCAGGTCGCCACCGAAACGGCAGGCACGGCCGCCCATGGCTGCGCCTCATCCCCCGAGGTCCCCGGGCGACGCGCAGCTTGACACCAGCTTGCGCACTCCAGTTAATTGGCCGCCGCTGAACCTACCAATTCGCTTGTAAAATCGCAAGATACAGCAGAAACAGGGTTGCGTGTGAACGCTAGTTCTTGGCTCGACGACAGCACGGCCCGCAGCCTTCGGGCTGCGTTTGGAACCCCGACATTCGTGTACGACCAGAAGTCCCTGCTCGCCCAGGCGCGACTGGCCCTGGCGTTTCCCGCCCCGTACGGACTGACCGTCCGCTACGCGATGAAAGCCTGCCCGAACGCTGCCGTCCTGCGCACCCTCGTGCAGGCGGGTCTGCACATCGACGCCAGCAGCGGCTACGAAGCCTGGCGAGCCCTCCGTGCCGGCGTGGCGCCGGCGCTCGTCCAACTGACCACGCAGGAGCTGCCGGCTGACCTGGAGGCGCTGCTCGACGCAGGGATCCTCTTCAACGCTTCCTCGCTGGCTCAGCTCCGCGCGTACGGACGGGCTCGCCCCGGCTCCACGGCTTCGTTCCGAGTCAATCCAGGCCTGGGGTCAGGCCACAGCAATCGGACCAATGTGGGCGGACCGTCGGCCAGTTTCGGAATCTGGCACGAGTACCTCGATCAGGTGCATGCCGTCGCCGCCGAGTTCGGCCTGACCATCACCGGCCTGCACAGCCACGTCGGCTCGGGCAGCGACCCAGAGATCTGGCAGCGCTGCGCGCAGATGACCCTGGCTATTGCTGGCCGTCTGCCGTCGGTGACCCGCGTCAGCCTTGGCGGCGGCTTCAAGGTGGGCCGCATGCCCGGGGAGACCTCGACCGACCTGCAGCGAGTGGGAACGCCGATCGCCGCCGAGCTGGAACGCTTTGCCCGCGAACACGACCGTCGCCTCCAGCTGGAGATCGAACCAGGGACGTACATCGCGGCCAACGCCGGCGCCTTGGTGTGCACTGTCGTCGACGTGGTCGATACCGGTGCCAGCGGCTACCGGTTCATCAAGATTGACGGCGGGATGACCGAGATCCTGCGCCCCAGCCTGTACGGAGCCCAGCACCCCATTCGGCTGGTTCCCGGCGACGCATCCGCACCCGCTCCTCAGGAGACCCTGGAGTACGTGGTCGTGGGCCACTGCTGCGAGAGCGGCGACGTGCTCACCCCCGAGCCCGGCAATCCCGAAGGGCTGGCACCCCGGCCGCTGCCCGCTGCCCGGATCGGCGATCTCGTGATCATCGGCGGCAGTGGAGCCTATTGTGCCGCCATGCCGGCCAAGAACTACAACTCGTTCCCGGAGGCCGCCGAGGTGCTGCTCGACCAGGCCGGCAGTCTGCACCTGATCCGGCGCCGCCAGACGCTCGAGCAGATGCTGGCCAACGAGATCCTGCCTTCGTTCCTGCGCTGACGGGCCGCCGCACGGGCTCGCCCCGCCTGCCGCCTCCCATGCCTCCGGCCGCGCCGAGATCGCGTTGGCCCTGCGCCTGCGGTCGCCACCCGACCATTGGCCGGGCTGCCAAGCCGGTCCCGCGCTGCATCTCGGGCGCAGCGAAGGGGACGATTCCGGCGCCTCCACCTACATCACGTGCAGCCAATCGCGCAGGAGAAAAGTGATCCGGCCGATCAACAGCGACAGGCGCGCCATGACGGTGTAGCCGAACGACGCCCCGAAGGAGAGCATGAGGAAATACACGCCGACGCGGGAAACGCCGCCGACCACTCCTCGATGCTCGAGCGAGAAGAAGAAATAGACCAGAACTGCCAGCACCCCCACCAGGATGAGCAGCAGGTTGAGCCCGTTCCAGTCCCAGGTGATCGGCTGCAGGCAGGATTCGAGCTGGGCCAGCAGAAACGAGGAGACGTACCGCGGCACGGTGAATCCCGCCCCCAAGCCGACGAAGAAGGCGAAGGAGATGCGACTCAGCCAGGCGGCCCTTCCCGACAGCCGCGTCAGCATGAGCAGGCCGAGCGCCGTGGGCACGAGCACCCACCAGCCACTGCTGCCCGTGGCAGCGTCGCCCCCCAAGCCAGCGAAGCGCACGAACAGCTCGCCGTAGAGAACCTGGTACCAATACTGCCCGAACACGTACGCAGCCGCCACGCCGACGAACACATGCTCGGCGAACCTGAACATCGGGTTGTCCTGGTACAGGAAGCTGTATAGCGCCAGCGAGAACCCCGCGGCCGCCATGATACCCAACCCTTCCCAGTTGGCGGCCAGGCGACCCGTGGCCAGCAGATAGGCATTGGCCGCGGCGAACAAGAGCACGAAGCCGAGGAAAGCAGCACGATCAGCGTTCACGCGCAGCCTCCCGTTGCGAGCGGATGCGAGCACTGCGGCGGGTCAGCACGTAGCCGGCATTCCCGCACAAGACGAACAGGACGATGATCACGTGCGTCACTGACTGGGCGCGCATGCCCGCCGTGGCCGACTCCGGATGCCCGACCAGATTCTCGTATTCGGCTGCGCCAGCCAGGCCGCCGATCACCCCGGCGAGCTGGCCCGACTGGAGAAACGGGTACATGTCGGGTGCCATGACCGCCGTGCAGCCAGCTACCAGCGGAAACCCGAACTTCTCCTGGCCGTACGGGATCCACCCGTACTCGATGGTGTCGCCAGCGGCCAGATCGATGACCAAGTCGACGTCCGCCAAGCTCTTCACGCTGCGCGCCAGCTGCAGGGTGTCCAGGCGCGCGCCCCGAGCGTCCACGGGGAAGGTATCGACGAAGCTCTGCCCCATGTTGAGGATGACGCTGGCACCTCCAGGCTTGTAGCCCACGAACAGGTAGTCCTGCCCATAGCTGCGCCCCGATTCGCCGGCAGCGGTCTCCAGTGCTTCCTGGGCCATGCCCGCGGCCTCCGGCCACAGACACATCGCGATCACGCGCACGCCCCGGCTGAGCAGATGGCGCAGCAGGGCCCGCGCCATGGGCTGCATCTCGGGTTCGGTGCTGGCCCCGTACGAGAAGCACACCAGGGCCACCGGTGGTTCGGCCGCTGCCGCTTGCCGCTCGACGAGATCGTACACCGCCTGCACGGGGGGTGTGGCCCGAATCGGAAAGTGGAAGTCCACCAGCAGCGGCACCACCACGCCGAGAAACACGCAGGCGAAGATGATGCGGCGATCGATGCGGAGTAGGCGCTCCATCAGGCATCCTCCCCGCCCAGATACGAGCGCTCGATGCCGAAGATGATGCGCAGCGAAGTGGCGATGGCACCCAGGCATACGCCCAGAAGCACGCCGCGCTTGGCGGCCAGGTTGGGGACCTCCATGAGCCACTCCGAGATCGCGGGCAGCGGCTCAGCCAGCGCGCGTCCCACCGGCACCCGCCCCAGCATCATCACCACCGCAGCCACCAGCAGGACCGCAGCCTCGCGCGTGCGCGCCCGGAAGGTCCGATACGCGGCCGAGGCGATGAAGAACGCCAGCAAGGAGAACATCGTGGAAGCACATGGCACGTGGACGTACGTGAAGAGCCAGTTGTAGCCGCCACCCTCGGCCAACGGAGCGAACGGCCCGCGGCCGTCGTTGTACGCCACGAACAGCAGCATGGTGCCGAAGCTCACGTACGCGACCAGGCTGTACCCCCAACCCGCCTGCCGGCGTGCCATGCGTCCCCAGTGGAGCCGCAGGAGACTGTACAGCCCGAGGAAGTAGGCGAATGAGGAGACGATGCGCAGCCACAGCGACAGCTCCCGCTCCAGTTCTTGGGCCGAGGCGTGCGGCACGTAGTAGATCGCCATGCCAATGATCCCGCAGACGAAGGCGATCACCATCGGCAGGGTACGGCTCAGGAAGAGCATGCAGACCTCCTCAAGACGCAGCGAACAGACGCGCGAACTGCGGGTACCCCAACGAGGCGAGGATGCAGCCCGCTAGGATGATGAGGATCAGTATCGCCTTGCCCGCGTCCTGACCCTTCAGGCTCCCCAGCAGACGCGGCTCCCGGGACAAGTATGCGCTGGCAGCGTAGAGTTCCTCGCCCATCAGCGTGTAGTCGCACGTGGTCACGAAGAACGGCAACTGCGTGAACGCATCGGTGCCGGCAATCTGGATCGCGCCTGTCGTAGCTCCGGTCTCGGCGAGCAGGAGAGCCTCGGCGTAGAAGTAGCCCATCATGATGTTCGCAGCGGGACGCTCGCGCAGCATGATGCCTTCGACCGCCGCGGCGTAGCTGAATTGATCGGTGCCGGCGATGAAGATGTTATCCGCTCGGTACGCGTCCGGACGTCCCGCCTCCACGTACGACTCCTTGACGGTCTCCTGGCTCACGGACATCACCACCGGATCCGTGTTCGCCACGCGCAGCAGGGTATCGTACTCCGCCGTGCGCCGCGCCACCCGGCCCAGGATGTCGACGGCCGCGATGGTCGAGATGTTGCTCATGTCCCGCAGTCCGTGCACGAACAGGACAGCTCGGCCCATCTCGGTGGCCCGTCCCAGAGCCTCGTCGATGGCGTCGAGTCCCGCGATCTTACGGATATACAGCTCGCGCGTCCTGGCCAGGCGGATGGAGACCAGGATGAGAGCGGAGAACACCACCGCCATGACGAGGTTGTTCAGCTTGGTGCGGTTGAAGAGATTCGCCGCGGGCGTCGCCGCGACCACCTCTGCGCCTTGGCATACCTGGTCTCCGACCCGGTGGTCGACGCGGAAGTAGTAGGCCCGGCCGTTCTCCAGTGGCACGGGCTCGCCCGACTCCTGGGGCTCCTCGCTGATCGGGGCGTACTGGCGGCTCTCCGCCTCGGGACCGCGGCCGAATGCCGCCGGCAGCTCGGTCGCCGGATTGCTCTTCCCGGTGACCGTGGCGGCCAGCCGAAACGGTCCCTCCGGGGTGCGCGCGATCCACACCTGGTACTCGGCGTCCACCGGTTCGTCCGGTGCGCGCGTCCAGGACACGATCACGCGGCCTCCCGCGTCGTTCGGGTTGTCCACGGCGCGCACCGCCTCGGGTGCCGCCGGGCCGGCTTCGGCCGGCACGCGCACCAGCAGCAGCAGCGCGCCCAGCAGAAGCGCCGCTCGGCTCCTTCTCGAGCAGGCGCAGACGCTTCGGCGCGGCGACGACCGGCGCCCACACCCCGCGCGCCTGCCGACCGGACCCACGCCGGCCACCTTCCGCTCCGGGTCGGGCGAACAGCCGCGTACCCGCAGCCCGACGCCATGGCCCCACCGGTACCCCGCAGAGATAGCGGCCATCAGTCCTCGATCACCTCGACGTTGGCGCGCGGCACGATCGCCCGTTCGCCGGAGTCGAGCTCCAGCTCGAGCACGCGCACGCGCGCTTCGGACTCCACCGGCTGCAACTCCTGCGGCAGCGCGATCACGCGCCCGACTCGGCCGAAATAGGGTACGCGGATGACGCGCACCTGGTCGCCGAGCTGCAGGCCGGTGGTGTGCGCGGGACGCGGGTCGCGCACGGTCTCCTCGCTGTCCTGGCCGGTGATGATGATCTCGGGACGCTGAACGCCCGCCCGGATCTGGGTGGCGCCGCTGATCGACGCTTCGCGGCCGTCGCAGGCGGCCAAGATCTCGAACGTCTTGCGGGCTATGGCGATCTGCCCGAAACCTTCGGTGACGATCATGGTGATTCCGACCTTCTCGCTGCCGGTGATCGCGACTCCCAGATCGTATCCCAGCAGCTTGCGCAGGTCCTGATCGCGCACCCCGCCGCCGATGATCCCGACAGCACCGCACTGCCGAGCGCGGTCGATCAGCTCGAAGGTGAGCAACGCCCCGCCTACGACGATGCGCCCGGCGCAGGACGGCTCGATCGCCGCCGCCTCCAGGCGCTGATCCGGACGAGCGACCAGAACGCGGATCGGGCCCCAGCACTCGCCGCCGACGCCGAAGATGCCTTGGACGAATGCCCCCTGCGCCTCCACCACCACTCCCTCGTCGGCCAGTACCTCGACGACGGTCCCGTCCAAATACGCCAGCACCTCCACCGCGCGGGCGGGCTTCCGCAGGATGATCTGCCCCGTGACCGAGGAGACGCTTTCGACAGTGCCGTCCACCGGCGACGCCACCGTCGTCTTGAACCACTTGAGCAGCGGCCGCGTGGCTGCCAATGGCTCGCCGGCGGCCACGCGCTCGCCCTCTCGCTTGAGCATATAGCGCGGCAGCTCCGCCGGCGAGATCCCCAGGCGGTTGACCAGATTGAGCGTCGTCACCTCTCCCGGCAGCGCGGTGCGCGCCACCACCTGGTCCCGCCGGACCCGATCGCCGACTGCGACGAGGACTTCGCCTCGCAGAGGCAGCCGCCGCTCGCGCCGGATGGTGGCCTGGCGCGTGACCCGCAACCCCGGGGTGTACGCATGGGCCATGTTCGCTCGCTCCTCAGTACAGGTCTAGGGCGGTGTTCCAGGCCGTCACCCGAGACAGGCGCTCCTCGCGCCCAGCCGGCAGTTGCAGCGGTCGGCCGCGCCCGTCGAGGATGAGGCCAGCCACACCGCCGTGCACCGTGGCCGCGATCTTCGCTCCCTTGCCGGCACCCGCGTCCCAACCTCGGGCCGGCTCCAGCGTCAGCTCCGCCGTGGCGCCCGCAGGAATTGGCAGGCGCACGATGTCCCCGGCACGCAGTTCGCCCTCGCGCTCGCCGTCCGGCAGCACCACTCGATATGCGGCGCACACCGTTCCCGGCTTGCCGCTGCCCACCGGCGCCACGCACGTGCCCAGGTACACCAGGCAATCGTTGTCGAACACCTCGGTAGCCGCGCGCTGATCGACTGTGGACAGCACTCCGAGGTGCGGCATCATGAAGATGCTGTCGACCGCCAGACGAGTGACGCCTTCGGGCTGGAATGCGTCGATCAGCATGGCAGCCGCCTGAACGCGCCGGGGGGCGTGCGACAAGACGCCGCCGCTGCCGACCAGCAAGTCGAGGCGGCGCAGATCTATCAGGCTCGCTCCCGAACTGCTCTGGTCGAAGACATCGGAGAGCGTCCGTTCGGTCTGCACGCCCTTCAGACCGACCGCCAGATCGCGGTGCTGCGCGAAGGCCAGCCGCAGGGCCTCGCGCGCGATGGCTTGCTCGATCTGCAGGTCTTCGCGAAGCTGCGGCACCGTAGTCGGCCGGATCATCTTGTTCTTGATCCGGTCGCGCAGCTCGGCCTCGTCCATCTCGAACGGAACCCAGCGCATGATCTGGTCGACGCCGGCTTCGGACAACACGTTGGAAACGCTGTACGACATGCCCAGGTTGGCGCTCACCGTGCGGTTGAACACTCCGTCGAATACGGAGAACACGTCCGTGGTGGCCCCCCCGATGTCCACCCCGACGACGTTGATGCCGTGGCGCCGGGCGATGGCCTGCATGATCTCGCCCACTGCGGCCGGAGTGGGCATGATCGGCGCACCTGTCCAGCTCATGAGCTTGCGGTACCCGGGGGCCTGCGCCATCACATGTTCGAGGAACAGGTCGTGGATCACCCGGCGGGCCGGGCCGAGGTTCTCCTGCTCGAGCGTCGGCCGGATGTTCTCCGTCAGCGTCAATGCCGTACGGTGCCCGAGAACTTGTTCGATCTGCTCCCGCGCCTCGCTGTTGCCCGCATAGATGACCGGCAGGCGGAAGCCGGCGCCGAACCGCGGCCGGGGATCGGCTGCAGCCACGAACTCGGCCAGCTCGACCACATGGCTCACCGTACCGCCGTCGGTCCCACCCGACAGCAGCACCATGTCCGGCCGCAGTTGCCGGATCCGTTCGATCTTCTCGTGCGGCAGCCGCCCATCGTTGGCGGCGAGCACATCCATGACGATGGCACCGGCGCCGAGGGCACAGCGCTGCGCGCTCTCGCCCGTCATCGACTGCACCACGCCCGCCACCATCATCTGCAGGCCGCCGCCCGCACTGCTGGTCGAGATGTACAGATCCACGCCGCTGTCGCCCTGCGCGGGCGTGATGATGCGTTCGCCATCGAGGATGCGCCGGCCGGACAGCTCCTCCACCTCCTGGATGGCGTTGAGGACACCGCGGGTGACGTCCTCGAAGGGCGCCTCCACTGTGGTCGGAGCCTCTCCTCGGTACGTCTGGCGATAGACGCCGTCCCGGCGCTCGATGAGAATCGCCTTGGTCGTGGTGCTGCCGCAGTCGGTGGCGATCACCACGCTCAGCTCAGCCATGCGCAGCCTCCTCTTGCTCGCCGATGGCCTGCAGAAGCAGGTCGACTCCTTGGCGCCGCTCCAGCAACCGGGCGAGCCGTTCGTATTCGCCGGCATCGAAAGCCAGGGTGGCGAATGGCCGGGCGAAATGCAGAAACTGGCTGCCGAGGAAGCTCAGCGGCCGAACGCACTCCAGCAGCACCACAGCCGGTGTCGCCATCCGGCGCCGCACGACGATCGCCGCCAATCGCTCCAGCAGCGCCACATCGGCAGCATCCAGAGGCTCGTCTGCCGCGTTCGTGGCGAACGCGTGCGCCCACCAGGCCCCGAAGCGGTCAAAACGCCACATAGCGCCTCGCCAACGCATGCGCGCGCGCCGCCTCCGCCGTCGTCCCGCGCAGGAACAGCCCGCGGAAGGCGTCCATCCGGCTCGGCCGCGGAGTGCGGCCCAGGAACAACCCGTGTCTGTGGCACCGGACTCGGCGGAACTCGGTCCACCGATAGTGCCGCACCCAGCCCAGATGGCGAGTGCGCACTCCGGCTGCATCCAGGCGCACGACCGTCGGAGCCCAATACCGCGACAGCGCTGCGGCGAGCACCACCAGCGACACCAGCCCGCTGCCCACGCTCTCCAGGCTCCAGGCCGCCAGGCCGGACCACGCCAGCACACAGATCACCAGCAGCCCGGTGCGCCGCCAAGGTTCTGTCGCCAGAGGATGATGGGTCCAGACCATTTCATCCTCCGTGCTGGCGCCCGCCCCATCGTGCACCTCTTCCTGTCGCCTGAGTGGAGACTGTGCCTCGAAGACGTCTCGGGCACGGATGCCGCGCACCTCGACACTCACCCCTGCTCGGCTCCTGGCTGATCGTTCCGCCCTGGCGCAGCCCCTGTCGCCCGCGCGTCCTGAGCGGCTCACCGAGGACCGGCCTGTTGGCCTCCGGCCGGCGCCAAGAAACAAGCCGCCAATCCGCCCGATGGCCACCCCCACTGCCGCTGAGTGGTACCTGCCGGGTGGCCCGGTCCGCGGCTACTGCCCGACGAACGTGAGCCACCCGTGACGGTCGTCGGTCTCCGCATTGATCACCTCGAAAAAGGCCTGCTGCAGTTGCGCCGTGATCGGCCCCCGCTTGCCGTCGTTCACGGGGATCCTGTCGACCTGGGTCACCGGCGTGATCTCGGCTGCCGTGCCGGTGAAGAATATCTCGTCAGCGATGTAGAGCAGTTCGCGCGGGATCGCACGCGACTCGACCCGCAACCCCAGTTCGCGCGCCAAGGTGATGACCGCGTGCCGAGTGATGCCGGGCAGGATCGAGTGGCTGGACGCCGGCGTGTACACGACCTCGTTCTTGACGACGAAGACATTCTCCCCGCTGCCCTCGCTCACCAGTCCCTCGGGCGTGAGCACGATGCCCTCGTCGTAGCCGTTCACCCGCGCCTCCATCTTGACGAGCTGGGAATTGAGGTAGTTGCCACCGGCCTTGGCCAGAAACGGCACGGTGTTGGGAGCCACTCTGTTCCACGACGCCGTGCATACCGAGACCCCCGTTTCCAGCGCCTCGGGGCCGAGGTACTGCCCCCATTCCCACACGGCGATCGCGGCCTCCACTGGGCATTCGAACGGCAGCACGCCGAGGGCGCCGTACCCCCGGAACACGACAGGCCGAACGTAGCAGGCGCGCAGCCGGTTCGCCCGGATTGTCTCCAGCACGGCGGTCGCCAACTGATCCAGCGTGTACGGGACCTCCATTCGGTAGATCTTGGCCGAATCCAACAGCCGCTGCAGGTGCTCGCGGAGCCGAAAGACGGCCGATCCGCGCCGCGTGTCATAGCACCGGATTCCCTCGAATACGCTCGACCCGTAGTGCACCACATGAGAGAGCACATGGATCTTGGCGTCGTCCCACCCGATGAGACGCCCGTTGAACCAGATCTTCTCGGATTTCGGCATGGGCATAGAGCGGCCTCCTGTGAATTCGGTGCACGTGCCGGCTGACGGCGGCCACACGCGACCGGGGATAGAAGCGAAACCTGAGACGGGTCCAGTGCCGGCGCCACCGGCGTTCACAGTGTCCGGCTGTAGGTGATGCTCACACTGTCGTACGTGCCGCTGAGTTGGCGCGATCGACTGCCACGCATGTTCAGGCTGCTGCCGCCGCGCGACTGATAGTTGGCGCTCAGGCTCAGACTCTCGTTCTCGGTGCGACGGTTCAGGTACCGGTCCTGTTCGCGCGAAGAATACTCGTACTGCCATTGGCGCCCCAGACGGTAGCCGTAGCTGCCGCTGATGGACAGACTCGCCACCGGATTGTACCCCAAGCCGACGGTCAGGCTGTGGTCCGAGTTGTCCTGCTTGACCACCTGGGCGCCGTTCTCCACCAGCAGTACGCCGAAATCGTCGGCGCTGTACGCGTAGCGGGCGTTCGCCTCGATACCACCGACAATCTGCCGCCGCGCGGTGTGGACCATGCTCCAACCGCGGCGGATGTTGCTCTTCCGCGACTGCTCGCTGGGATTCACCTCACGGTCGAAATCATAGATCGTGCGCCGCGCCGAGATGCTGAAGGTATGCGAGGCACTGACGCCCAAACGCTCGTACCGGGTGCTGAAGCTCAAGCTCAGGTCGTTGTTGCGCTGATTGTCCGCCGACCGGCTGGCCGCCAGGTTGATCCGGTGAAGGCATTTCTGCTCCAGCCGGGCGCTGATGCCCGTCTTGCCGCGGGTCATGCCGTCATAGGTCAGGCTCACGCTGCTGCTGACCGTGTTGCGGTTCTGCTCGGGCGCACCTGGGTTGGCCTCCGTCTGCACTTCGGCATATGCCGCCAGCTTGACCGAGCGATCTCTCTGGCCTTTCCAGTCCAGCGATCCGTTCAGAAACAGGTCATCGGTCTCCAGATCGGAGCTGGCATTGCGATAGATCTGGCCTGAAGCCAGCCGCACCGGCAGAAACCTCTCGTCGCTGGCGCTGTAGCGCAGCGATGACCTGGCGATCACCGACCTGGCTGGCTTGCCCGACACGCTGGTCTCGAAATCCCAGCTCGTATGCTCCCGATCCTTGCCGAAGAAGCTGTTGTTCGGCGCATCGTCGGCGCTGGCCGTATTGGTCCGGTAGTTCTGGCGGTAGGAGCTGCTGGCGTGCCAGTCGAGCCCGCGCACCCTGCAACCGATGCTCGAGGAGACGCTCGTGTTGCGCGTCTGCTGCGTCTCGACCGAGACCGAAGTGTCGGCGATTGCACCTTGCTCGGTATCGCGCCGAACGATGACGGACCGCGGTATGCCGACCTGCGACCGGGACTCGGCCAAGTTCAGGCTGGTGCGCACCTCGCCTGGAAGAGTATAGGACAGACTGGTGCTGTAGCTCTCGGTGCGGTTCTTATTGCTCTTCAGCGTGTTGTCTCTCTTCCCCACGCTGATCGAGTTGCCCAGTTTCCGGCCAGCGAGCGTGAGCTCCGGCTGAACGCGCAGGTTCGCGTCGTACTGAATGCCCTTTTCCTCGAATACGGTGTCGAGCTTGGCACGGTTGGCGCGGCTGGCGGTGATCATGCTCGGGGTCACGTCCAGCCGCAAGCTGCGAAAGCG
>Ga0067045_1030047_pt1 | contig 16972 bp, 12 predicted proteins | sample TerdegcTABiofilm_FD_59184 | JGI IMG/M metagenome (GOLD analysis project Ga0067045, IMG submission 59184) | Combined Assembly of (Gp0054472, Gp0054536) Wastewater bioreactor microbial communities from Singapore -Terephthalate degrading...
TCAGCGGAATGAAGTGCGAATAGGGGAAGGGAAAAGGAAAAGCTCTGGAAAAATGGGAAAGGCAAGAAACCGTGCCCCGATCCCACAATTCTGAATGGAAACCCTCTCCTTTTCTTCCCCATTTTTCCCTACTTTTTCCTTTTCCCTTCTCCTCTTTCCTGCAACTTCATACGGCTGAAGTGTTACGAAATTCTGAACCCTGAACCCTGAACCCTGAACCCTAAAATGTTTGCTTGCAATGTGTTCTGGTCAATCGGCCCAGAGTCTCTGTCAAGAACTTCGCAATGTTCGAGAGGAGTAGTACAGCGTGAGCCAGATGCCCTCACTCGATCGGTTGCGGCCTTTCTAGGGCAGGCGTAAGATGTGTAACTTACGGAGAAACAAGAGTTTTTGCGGGTTGCTCCAGACTGTTTTCTCTTGGAAGGCAGAACTGACCGAAGCGACTGCAAGGCTCCAAGCAGTGTGGGAAGAGAGTTCTGAACCGTGGTACATCTGGATCGGCTACCGGGCACGTTCTTTGGTCCGCCCACCCTTGTCGACCTGCTCCGCCATCGGGCGCGGTGCCAGCCCGATCAAGTCGCCTTCACGTACCTGGTCGACGGCGAAAACGAGCAGATCCACTTGACCAATCGAGAATTGGATCGTCAGGCCCGGGCGATTGGGGCTTGGCTGGAGTCGCTCGACTTGGTGGGAGAGCGGGCGTTGTTGTTGTATCCGGCGGGGCTGGAATTCGTCGCCGCGTTCTTCGGTTGCTTGTACGCGGGCGTGGTTGCCGTCCCTGTCTATCCGCCCCGGCGAAACCGCTCGCTGGCGAGGATCCAGGCCATCGCCGACGACGCCCAAGCCAAGGTCGCCCTGACCACCGACGTGGTGCTCGAGCGGGTCGAGTCGCTCATTGACGAGACGCCCCATCTGAAACAACTCACGTGGCTGGCCACGTGCCGGGTCCCGCCGGGCATGGACGAGAAGTGGGACTCGCCCGACATCCACGGCGATACGCTGGCGTTTCTCCAGTACACCTCCGGATCGACGGGGACGCCGAAAGGCGTGGTGCTCGACCACGCCAACCTCATGCACAATTCGGCTCTCATTGCCCATGCGTTCGAGCACACCCGGTCGGGCCTTGGCGTGTTCTGGCTTCCCAGTTACCACGATATGGGCCTGATCGGCGGAATCCTCCAGCCGCTGTACGTGGGCCGGCCGAACGTTCTCATGTCGCCCATGTCTTTCCTTCAAAAACCCTATCGCTGGCTTTCGGCGATTTCGCGTTTTGCCGGGACGACCAGTGGTGGGCCGAACTTCGCTTACGACCTCTGCGTGCGCAAGGTCACGCCCGAGCAGAAGGCGACCCTCGATCTGAGCAGTTGGCTCGTGGCGTTCAACGGGGCGGAACCGGTCCGCGAGGAGACGATCGAGGCATTCTGCGAGGCGTTTGCGCCGTGCGGCTTCCGCCGCGAGGCGTTCTACCCCTGCTATGGCATGGCCGAAGCGACCCTGATCGTCTCGGGGGGGTTCGCCAAGAATCCGCCGGTCATCCGTTGGTTTGAGGCGGGGGCGCTGGCCAACAATCAGGCCGTCGACGCCGGGCCGGAAGAGGAGGGAGTGCGGGCCCTGGTAGGCTGCGGCGAGACCCTCCCCGACCAGAAGATCGTCATCGCCAACCCCGACACCCTCACCCGCTGTGCCCCCGATCGGATCGGCGAGATCTGGGTCAACGGCCCCAGTGTCGCCAAGGGATATTGGCAGCAACCGGAGGCCACTCAGAAGACCTTCCGCGCCGTCCTGAAGGACACCGGGGAAGGGCCGTTCCTGCGGACCGGCGACCTGGGCTTCATGAAGGACGGAGAACTGTTCGTCACCGGCCGGATCAAGGACCTGATCATCCTTCGCGGAGCGAACGTCTATCCGCAGGACATCGAACTCTCGATGCACCAGTCCCATTCTCTCCTGCGGCCCGACTGCGGCGCCGCGTTCACCGTCGAAGCCGACGGCCAGGAGAAGCTCATCCTGGTCCAGGAGCTGCATCGCCGGCACCGCGAGAACGCCGCCGAGGTGTTTCAGGCCATCCGCAGGGCCGTTGCCGAGGACCACGACCTGCCGGCCGAGGCGATCGTGCTGGTGCAGGCCGGATCGGTTCCCAAGACCTCCAGCGGGAAGATCCAACGACACGCCTGCCGCAAGGCCTATCTCGACGGCACCCTGGACGTCGTGGCCGAGTGGCACGCCGGCCGGGAGGCTGAATTGCCCCAACCCCCGGCGGCCCTGCCCGAAACGCAACGCCCTGCCCGGCGGGAACGCCTGCCCGCCGCCACGGGCAATGGGACGACGGCCGCTCCGAACGGCACGCAAATCGCCTTCCCCGAGAAGAAGGTCGAGAAGATCGACACGGGCCGCACCACGGAAATCGTCTTGGAGCAGGTCCGCTTGATTGCCCGCGAGCGGGCCGATGAGCTGACCCTCGACTCCCCCATCACGGAGATCGGACTCGATTCCCTGGAGCGGATGGAGATCCTGGCGGCCCTGGAGGAGCGGTTCGGGGGACGGTTCCCGGAAGACGTCCTCACCCAGTTGGAAACCTGCCGGCAAGTGGTCGAGGCCGTGGAGAAGTACCTCGGCACAGAACCCCGGCCCGCGGCGACCCGGCCCGACGACTACCAGACTCCCACAGAGCACTACTGCATCGCCGAGTTCCCCGAGTACCGCAAACTCCGCGAGCGCCTCGACATGGCGACCGCGGCCGGGCTCGGGAATCCTTACTTCACGGTTCACCAGGGACTGACCAGCGACCGGACGATTGTCGACGGCCGCGAGCTGATCAGTTTTTCCAGCTACAACTATGTAGGGATGTCGGGCGACCCGGTGGTGGTCAAGGCGGTCCAAGCCGCTGCGGCGAAGTATGGCACGAGCGTATCGGCAAGCCGGCTCGTCTCAGGGGAGAAGGACCTCCACAGGCAGTTCGAGCGGACCCTGGCCGACTTCGTCGGAGTGGAGGACACGGTGGTGTTCGTCGGCGGCCACTCGACCAACGAGACGGTCATCGGCCACCTCTTCAAGCCGGGCGACTTGATCCTCCACGACGCCCTCTCGCACAACAGCATTCTCCAGGGGTCCATCCTCTCGGGCGCAAGGCGGAGGATGTTCCCCCACAACGACTGGAAAGCCGCCGACGAGCTGCTCCGGCAGTACCGCCATGAGTATCGGCGGGTGCTGCTGGTGATCGAGGGCGTCTACAGCATGGACGGGGACATCCCCGATCTGCCCAGCTTCCTCGACGTCAAGCGGCGCCACCGGGCCCTGCTGATGATCGACGAGGCCCACTCGATGGGGACGATCGGGAAGACCGGACGCGGCATCGGCGAGTATTATGGGGTCGATCGGCGTGACGTAGACATCTGGATGGGCACGCTGAGCAAGTCGTTCGGGAGTTGCGGGGGATTCATCGGCGGCGAGAAGGCGTTGATCGAGTACCTCAAATATACTGCCCCCGGGTTCGTGTACAGTGTAGGGCTGTCGCCCCCGGCCACCGCGGCCGCATTGGCCTCCTGCGAGCAGTTGAAGGCCCATCCGGAGCGCGTCCAGCGGCTTCAGGAGCGGTCCAGGCTGTTCCTGGACCTTGCCAAGGCTCGTGGCCTGGACACCGGTTTCAGCAAGGACTCGCCCGTCATTCCGATCATCATTGGCCATTCGATCCGGAGCCTGCTCCTTTCCCGGGCCTTGTTCGCCCGTGGGATCAATGTCCAGCCGATCGTGTATCCTGCCGTGGAGGAGAGTGCGGCCCGGTTGCGGTTCTTCATCACCTCGGAACACAGCGAAGAGCAGATCCGGTATACGGCCGACACCGTCGTGGAAGAACTGGCCAGAATCGACGCCGAGTACCGCCAGTCGGGGGCCGATTCCCCGTCGCAGCAACGCACGCCGGCTTGATTTTTGCGCAGAAATGATCGCGACGTTTTTCGCGGTTGCCTTCCGCGGCTCCCGACGATACAACAATATAAGGAGGGGGGATTCCTATCCCGAGGGGAAATTGCCCCAAGAATGGAAGGGGCGTGGGCACCATCTAGGTCTGTTGGCAAGGGGTTAAGATTGCTTACCGAACAGCAGATTGCCAAGAGTTGGAGAATCCTTTTCAAGACCAGTAGCTTCGATTCCGAGGTCGCCGCCAAGGCCGAGGCCTTGCTCGACGAGTTGCGGCCCGAGAGTCCGCTTCGGCACCGCCTCCGGGCGGAGTTGGATGAACTCCGCAAGATGAAACTCCAGAAGGTGCATTAGCCAGGACGCGACGCAGCCTGCACGGCGCATTCCTTCCTCAGGGCCTGTAAAACAATAAGTTGGGCAAACTTATTGAAGCCAAGGCGGTTTCCGCCTTGGCTTCAATAACCGCATGGACCTCAACTCCACCAGCGCGTGTCCTATCGCACTGAAGAAACCGGTCGGCTCGTAGGATGTTTACACCAGCCGCATTGGCACACCCATGAAAAGCCAAGGACGCTATCGCGTCCTTGGCTTTTCATATTTGCCCAACTTATTGTTTTACAGGCCCTCAGGCGCCCCGGACAGGCACCGGCCGCCGCTGTCCGTCGGCGAGCTCGACGGCCACGTAGGTCACTTCCGCCTCGGTGAGGTGGGCCGTCTCTCCGTGACGGTCGGCTTCCACGTCGACGTGTATCGTGATCGACGTGCGCCCCACCTTCACCAGCCGCGTCCAGAAACTGACGACGTCGCCCACGAAGACAGGCCGGTGGAACTCGACGCTGTTCATGGCCACGGAGACGAGCGGCTGGTCGGGCCAGCCTGCGCGACGGACTTCGTATTGGGCCCCAACGGCCCCCGCCAGGTCGATGTGGCTCAGAATCACACCACCGAAGATCGTCCCGTAGGGGTTCGTGTCCCGGGGCATCATGACGACCTTGATAGCGAGGCATCGGTCTTGGGAGCGCGGATCAGCCACGGTGTGACCTCCTTCTTTTCGCTACCGGCGACGGCACCGGGGGAGCGGGATGATTTCGTTGACCCTCAAGCGGTAGTCCCGATATGCCTGGCCGAAGCGGCGTTCCAGGTATTCGTCCTCCTTCCCGATCGATCCCTTGAAGGCGAGATACGCGGCCAACGACGTGCCGAGCAGGGGCCACGACCGGCAAAGCAGCGCCAGCCCGGGAATGATGAGCACGATCCAAGAGGCGTAGATCGGATGCCTCACCAGGGCGAAAACCCCGGACGTGACCAGGCGGTCCCGACCGTAGGCGCTCATGGCCGCGCGGACTCCGAGCATCCAGAGAGGGAGGCCCACGCCCATGAGGACAAGGCCGGCCGCCAGGAGGACCGGCCCGGGGACCTGCGAGATCAGGCAGACCTCCGGCCATCGCCATGTGACGAAGCCCGCCACGGCGGCGAACGCGCCGCCCGCCGCCATGATCTTCGGCCCTACGCCCCAACGACTCAAACGTTCCGCCATGGTCTTGGCTTCGCCGACATACACAGGCAAAACAGAGAGGCTAGCGTATGCCGCCCCGGATGTAAATGACCTTGCGTGATCGCGGGAGGATCCGGTGTAGGGAACGCCCTCCGTGGCGTTCCGGGAATCGCCACGGATATCGCAATTCCGCCGCCGGAACGCCACGGAGGGCGTTCCCTACAGTCCGTGCCATGGTCTCCCAGAATCCTGCTAGGTCATTTGCATAGGGACTCGATCAAGAAATGGCCGGCAGCCAAGCACTTCCGCGATTTCCGCAAGATGCTCGACGCCGTCGAGAAGCAGATCGACGCCGTCGTCGTGGGCACGCCCGACCACACCCACGCCGTCGCGTCGATGGCGGCCATCCGGCGGGGCAAGCGGCCTACCTTCCGGGGAAGTGGCGCGGCTGGACGCCGTTCGGCAACGGCACGGTGGGCGACTGGACGTGCCACGTGGTCGATCCGGTCTTCTGGGCCCTCGACCTCGGCTCGCCGGCCACGATCCAGGCCAAGGTGAAGGACTACGACCCGAAAACCCAGGGCGATGCCTTTCCCCAGGGCGAGATCATTACCTACGAGTTCCCGGCCAAGGGGAATCGCGGGCCGGTCACCATGCACTGGTACAGCGGCACCGAGAAGATTCCGCGACCCGACGATCTGGAGCAGGACCGGAAGCCCGTCGAAACCGGCGGCGTCGTCCTCGGCGACAAGGGGACGATCACCTACGGCTCGCACGGGGCGGGCGGGGTGCGGATCATTCCCGAGACGAAGATGCGGGCCTACAAGCTCCCGCCCAAGACCATCCCCAGGGCCAAGGAGCACCACCAGGACTGGCTCGAAGCGATCCGCAAAGGCACGAAGGCCGGCTCCGATTTCTCCTACGGTGGGCCGCTCACCGAACTCGCCCTGCTCGGAGTCATCGCCATCAAGCTGGCCGGGACGAAGCTCCAGTGGGACGCCGGGAAGACGTGCTTCCCGAATTGCCCGGAGGCCAACCAGTTCGTCAATCCGCCATACCGTGCCGGCTGGACGCTGTAATCTGTAGGGTGGGACAAGCTCCAGCGGCTCCATCGACTGCAAGACGGTGCTCGCAGAGCACCCTACGGCACTCGGCCGCGCTACGGCGTCAGCCATTCGATGCCCGACTTCGTGGCTCGGAGACGTTTGCAGCGGATGCTGGAGCCGGGGCCTTCTTCGTAGTAGACGATCAGCACCGAGCCGTCGTTGAGGTTGACCATCGAGGGGTAGGCGCCGCCGACGGTGTCGACCGGGACGTTTTGGCTCCACGTGCGGCACTCGTCGAGGCTGTAGTGGAGGCTGGTGTTGGGCACCCGGTGTGCCAACAGGATGATATTGTCGCGGGTGCGAAGGAAGTAGGGGCAGTGGCCCTCAAAGCCCATCGGCTTGGAGACGCTCCAGGTCTCGCCGCGGTCTTTCGAGAGGGAGAAGCACATCGTGGGGCGCTGGGCGGCGTAGAGCGTGCCGTCGGCCAGCTCGATCACGTCGGTCTCCGCGTCGAGCCGGAAGCCGCCGTTGGGAATGTCGACCACGCGCCAGGTCTTGGCCCCGTCGTCGCTGATCGCCACGGCCCCGGCGCTCGTCTTGGGCAGTTCCTGATAGAGCCCGAGGACCAGCCGCCCGCCGGAAATCTCGCGGATCGGCGAGCTGCAATAATACTTCGCGGAGATTTGCTGAGGGGCCGACCAGGTGCGGCCGAGGTCCGTCGAGGCGACCATCCAGGTGCCCAGCCCGGTCCACGGAGGCGATTTGCCCTCGGTCTTGCGGAGCGAGAAGAAGTTGCACACGAGCCGGCCGTCCTTGAGCTGGACGATTGAGGGATCGCGGTCGTCGTCGGGCCCGTCGTAGAGCACCTCGGCCTTGCTCCACGTGTGGCCCTCGTCGCCGGAGGTGCAGTAGCTGACGCGCCCGCCCTTGGGCAATTGGGCGTTGGGCATGGCCACGTGGCCGTAGCCGGCGTAGAAGACTGCCATGAGCCGGCCGTCGCTCAGGCGGCAGACGTCGGGGAAAGCCTCGTACGCGCCCGCCCCGGCATCCTCGCAGACAAGGCCGAGCATCTTCCATTGGCCGGCCGCTCCCGACGCGGCAAGGTCGATGGGCACCTCGGCCGCAACGCCACTGCCGCCCAGGGCCGCCGCAACGACGAGCGAGAGGATTGCCGGCCGCGAGGGTTGCGGGGTCTTCATGGTCAACCTCCGTTGGAACGGTTCACGTGGAAGCCGCAAGCGATCCTTCTTCGCGAGTGAGTCAGCCTCCCGGCTGCCGCTGGACGAGCAATCCCTGGTAGCCGGCCGGGATGACGACCCGGCCGTTCCAGAAGGCGCACGCGCCCGGGTGGCCGGGGAGAGAGTAATGGCATTTCAGACGAGGGTGTTGGAGGTCCGCGATGTCGAGGACCCAGACCCGGCGCTCGTGGCGGGACGACATCGCCAAGAGGTTCCCGCCGACGCTCGGCCGGCCGGCGAAGCGGAGTTTCTCCACGCCGTAGGCCGGCAGGTCGCTCACGTTGCGTCGCTCGTTGGGGTCCAGCACGTAGTACTTGCCGCGTTTGACCAACAGCAGCTTGTCGCCCAACGGACAGGCGCCGTCGGTCCAACTGAACAGCGTGCTGTCGGGCGTGTTGCCGGCCAGCACGGGCTTGACGCCGCTCACGTCATACCATGCCGGCCCGCTTCGTTGCCAATAGGCCACCAGGTAGCGATGGTCGAACACGCGGTCCGGGAGTTGGTCGCCGTAGAACAGGCCGACCTGGTTGTCGGTAAAGACCAACCGCGGATGGGCGGGGTCCGCGAGGTCGGCAAGGTAGACACTGGCGCCCCCGCAATGGAACAGCGCGAACCGGCCCGGCTCCGGGGCGACCACCTGCTTCACGCCCCGCCCCGGCATCGTCAGCCGGCCGAGTTCCGTCAAGCGGAGGTCCTGGCCGATCTCGTAGACGGCCAAGCCCTCCGCGCCCTCGGCCGTGAGAAGACGGCTGCCCGACACGCTCGCATAATAGACCTCCCCGCGTCCCGGCTGGACGACGGCCGGCTGGAGTTTCTCGCCCAGCCGGACGCCCTGAATCCCGGCCGCGCCGCAGGCCGTCCATGCGATGTCGCCTTGAACGGCGACCGAATGGACCTGACCCTCGGGCCGATAGACGAGGAAGTCCGGATCCGCAGCCGGCGGCTCCGTCGCGGGCGCGAGAACCGGCGGTCGATCCGGCTCGGGCACCACGGGCTGCGCCAATCCTGGTGCGGGGACCACGTACAGGCCCGTATAGATGCCCGCCGCGTAGATCACGTCCTTGGCCAACGCGACGCCGCCGACCGGGTCGAACATCTTCTTCTCCGGCATGTAGGGCAACTGCGCATGGGCGACGAGGACGGGTTTGGCCATTTCGCGCACGTTCACCACGAAGAGACCGTTGTTCGTGTCCGCGGCCACGCAGTAGTCGCCGGCCACGCGGGCGCTCCACATGTCGTTGAAAATGCAGTAATGGACGGGAAATTTCACCCGCGACACGAACACGGGCCGGGCCGGCTTCGAGACGTCGAAGATCTCCAGCCCGTGCCCTTTGCCCTCGCCTTCCTCCTTGCTCCGCGATCGCGAATGATGGCCGGTGGCGGCGAAGCAGAAGTTGCCACGCAGGCAGCCGCCGTCGCCGTAGCCGTCCAGCGGCGCCTCGCCGCTGAGGACCGGCCGGCGCGGACGGCTCACGTCGGCAATCAGCAACTTCCTCGGGGCCCAATCGCCGATGTAGAGCAACCCGTCCTTCGCCCAGCACGATTGCGCCTCGCCGGTCTTCAGCGTGCTGACGTGACGGACGTGACGCGGGTCGGACACGTCGACGATCTCGACGCCGTAGCATCGCGTGGCGATGAACCCCAGCCCTCCGGAGACCCAAATCCCAGTAGCCATTTCCACCGTGTCGTAGTGGCTCACGAGCGCCGGTTTCGCAGGATTGGAGACGTCGACCAGCCAGAGTCCGTCCTGCCTCGCGGTGACGTAGGCGATCTTGTCCTTGACCACGAGTTGCCGCGTCGTCCCCAGGCCGGCAAGCTGGCCGAGCAGGCGGGGCCGCTCCGGCGCGGCAATATCGAGCACGTAGAGGCGGCCCTGGCCGACGGCATAGAGCCGGTCGCCCACCACCTCCGCCGCGATGCACGGCCCGACGCCCTCCACTCGCTGATAGGAGAGCCGCTTGCCGAACCGTGTCTCGTCATGGCCGGGCTGCCGGACCTCCTGCCCCAGAGCGGCATCCCGGCTTCCGACCTGGGCGGCCGTGGCTGTCAACGCCAGCAGGAGAAGGGAAAGACATGAAACGGTGGCTTTCATGGTGTAATCCGGAGTTGGGCGACGGGGAGGACGGCCATCTCGGCGCTGTTGTTGTTCCACAACTCGCGGCCGGTGCCTGTTCGGCCGACGTTGCCGCCGCTGTTCGAGTAGGCGACGTAGAGCTTGCCGTCGTGTTCCGTCGCGCAGGGGTAGGCCAGCGCGGCGTTCCGGTGCGATTCCCCGGGGCCGGCGGGAAACTCGGCGTGACGAATCAGGAAGAGCTTGCAGAGCTTCTGCTCTCCCGGCTTGCTGACGGCGATGGTCAACGGCGCGCGGCGCTTGCCGCCGTCGGCCGTGATGGAAGCGATGAGAAATCGCTGACCGTTGCGGAGAACGCCGGCGCACGGCTTGCTGGGGGCCATCGGCAGGTTCGACCGCCGCGAAGGCGTCCACGTCCGACCGAAGTCGTCGCTTAGGGCCACAAGTGCCAGGGCCTCGTCGCCGTAGCGCGCGATGTTCGTGATGCGGCTGCCGTCGACGAAGAGGGCGGATTCCCCCCACATGCCGCCGAGCCCTTCGGCCCGCGGAATGACGACAAGGTCCCACTTGGCTACGTTGTCCCCATGACTGATGGCGACGGCCGCGGGATGGCCTTCGCCGACGCGGATCCCGGCGACGATCCAGTTGCCGTTCTCCATGCGCCGGGGCTCGCCCATCGGCCAGAAACCGCCCTGGATCACAGTGGCTTCGTGCCGCCACTTTCCGCTGGCGTCGTCGAGGAGATAGCAGCGCGTGTGGACGTTCTGCATCGTCCCGGTGTAAGCGCCGTGAAGGGCCCGGAGCTGTCCGCCAAGCGGAAGGAACACGCCGTGGCTGACGCCTACCCCCGGTTCGCTGCCCGCGTCCATCGTAGCGACCGCGCTCCACGTCTTCCCGCCGTCGTCGCTGATGCAGAAACGGGCTTCCTCCGTGTCGGTGTTCTCTCCGCCTCGGTTGTGTCCGAAGGAGGCGAAAAGCCGCCCCTTGTGCCACGCCAGCGCCACGCCGTGCAAGAAGCGATAGCCGTCCTTGTCGAACTCGTAGGGCTTGATGACGGAGAACGTGACGCCCGGAATCGGCGAGAGCTCCGAAGCCTTCGGCAGCGGCCTCGTCGTATCCCAAAGCGGAAAAGGGGGAGCGTCGGCCGCAGCGGCGACACCTGTGACGACGAACAACAACACCAAGGCCATAGGCTGCCGTTTCATGGATCGCGTCTCCTTCGGGCTGCTTCGTATTGTAATGCTGCCGGATGCGGGGTCAAGAAACGTCGGATCCCGGCAGCGTGCCCGCCCCATCCCGCGTTGTCCCTCCCGGCTTGACGAACGACAAAGAGTTGCTAACGTGGTGGCTGGCGGATTTGACGTCAGCAGGCACGCTCCGTGTGCCGCCAGGAGTGGCCGCGGCCGGCTCGCGGGAACCCTCAGCCTTAACACGTTTCAGGAAACGCTTCTCATGCACCAGATCGGAGTTGCGGTGGTGGGGGCCGGCTTCATCGGCCCGGTCCATGTCGAAGCCTTGCGGCGTCTGGGTCTTCCGATCCGCGGAATCCTCGGCTGCGATCTGGCCGAGTCCCAACGCGCCATGCAGAGCCTGGGTCTGCCGAAGGCCTACAAGGACCTCGACGAAGTCCTGGCCGATGCCACGGTGCAATCGGTCCACCTGGCGGTGCCCAACGTGCTGCACTACGAGTTCGCCAAGCGGGCGATCGCGGCCGGCAAGCACGTGCTCTGCGAGAAGCCGCTGGCCATGACGTCGGCCCAGTCGTGCGAGCTGGTCGAACTGGCCCGCGCCAAGCAGTTGGCCGCCGGAGTGTGCTACAACGTGCGGTTCTATCCCCTCAATCTCGAGGCCCGCGACCGCATTGCACGGGGCGATCTGGGCCGGATCTTCGCCGTCAACGGCAGCTATGTGCAGGACTGGCTTCTGGAAGAGACGGATTACAACTGGCGCGTGCTGGCGGACCAGGGCGGGCCGTTGCGCGCCGTGGCCGATATCGGCACCCACTGGATGGACCTGATCAGCTCGGTCACGGGCCTGGAGATCGAGACCGTGCTGGCCGACCTGAACACCGTGCACCCGGTCCGCCGGCGGCCCAAGGGCGAAGTGGAGACCTTCAGCGGCAAGCTCGGGGTAAAACGCGAGACCGAGCCGGTGGCCATCGACACCGAAGACTACGGCTCCGTGCTCTTCCGCTTCCGGGGCGGGGCGCGCGGCAGCCTGTGGGTCTCGCAGGTGACGGCCGGACGCAAGAACTGCATCCGCTACGAGATCGCCGGCGAGCGGGCCGCGCTGGCATGGAACAGCGAGTCGCCCAACGCGCTGTGGATCGGGCGCCGTAACACGGCCAACGAGAGCCTGATCCGCGATCCGGCCCTGCTCGGTCCGTTGGCGCGGGGATACTCCAACTATCCGGGAGGGCACAACGAAGGCTTCCCCGACGCCTTCAAGCAGTGCTTCCGCTCTTTCTACCACTACATCGCCGCAGGCGACTACTCGGCCCGTCCGCCCTTCCCGACCTTCGCCGAAGGGCACCGCGAGGTCGTGCTCTGCGAGGCGATCCTCAAGAGTCACCGCCAGCAAGCCTGGGTCAACGTCTAGAGTACCCCAATGCAACTCGGATTCGTCAGTGCCATCCTGCCGGAGTTGGGCCTCGAAGAGGTCCTTGGCGTCGCCGCGGCCGAAGGCTTCGAGTGCGTCGAGCTCATGTGCTGGCCGCCGGGCAAGGCCGACCGTCGCTACGCCGGAGTAACCCATATCGATGTGACCGGCTTCGACCGCGACCGGGCCCGGCAAGTCAACGACCTCGCTCAGAAGGCGGGCGTGGCGATCAGCGGGCTGGGATACTATCCCAATCCGCTCACGCCCGATGCGTCCGCGGCCGAGCTCTACCGGGAACACCTCCAGCGCGTCATCGTCGCGGCCGAGCTTCTGGACGTGCGCCTGGTAAACACCTTCGTGGGCCGGGACCCGCGGGCGACGGTCGAGGAGAACTGGCCGCGACTCCTGGAGGTCTGGCGGCCCCTGGTCCGATTCGCCGAGGACCACGGCGTGCGCGTGGCTATCGAGAACTGCCCGATGTTCTTCTCAACCGACGAGTGGCCCGGCGGCAAGAATTTGGCCCATTGTCCCGCCGTGTGGCGGCGCATGTTCGCCGACATCTCGAGCGAGTGTTTCGGCCTGAACTACGACCCTTCGCACCTGGTCTGGCAGCAGATGGACTACCTCCGGCCGCTGGCCGAGTTCGCGGGGAGGATCTTCCACGTCCATCTCAAGGACGCGCGGGTCGATCGCGAGCGGTTGGACGACGTGGGGATCCTGGCCACGCCGCTGGAGTATCACACGCCGAAGCTGCCCGGGCGGGGGTCGATCGACTGGCCGCGGTTCCTGGCGGCTTTGGCGGGCGCGGGCTACCGCGGGCCGGCGTGCATCGAGGTCGAGGACCGCGAGTTCGAGGGCTCGCTCGCCGCACGGCAAGAGGCCCTCCGACAAAGCGCCCGGTTCCTGCGGCAGTCGATGAAAGGGATTCCGGCATGAGCGACGCGATCTACGCGAGCATCGACCTGGGCGGCACGAACATCAAGGCGGCCCTGGGCACGGCCGACGGCCGGATCCTGGCGGCCGACAGCCGCCCCACGCTCGCCTATGAGGCCCCCGAGGCCGTGCTTGGGCGGATCGCGGAATTGGTGGAGGACCTCTGCCAACGGGCCTCGTGCCGCGTGTCCGGACTGGGCATGGGCGTCCCGGGCCTGATCGATTTCGGCGCCGGCCGGACCCTCTTCTTCCCGAATTTCCCCGGGAACTGGCGGGACGTCCCGGTCCGCGATTTTCTCGCCCCGCGCCTCGGCTGCCCGGTCTACCTGCTCAACGACGTGCGCACCGCCACGCTCGGCGAGTTGTGCTACGGGCACGGACGCACGGCCAAGACGATGGTCCTGTTCGCCGTCGGCACCGGGATCGGCGGCGGCGTCGTGATCGACGGCCGGCTGCACCTCGGTCCGCTCGGCGCGGCCGGCGAACTCGGCCACCACATCATCCTTCCCGACGGGCCCCGCTGCGGCTGCGGCAACCGCGGCTGCCTGGAGACGCTCGCCAGCGGACCGGCCATCGTCGCCGAAGGTGTCCGCCTCCTCCGGACCGGCATGGCCCCCAAGCTCCACGAGCTGGTCGAAGGCAATGCGGACCGCGTGACCACGAAGACCATGGCCGAGGCCGCGCTGGCCGGCGAGCAGACCGTGGCCGAGGCGATCCGGCGGGCCGCGGAGTACCTGGGCATCGCCGCGGTGAATACGGTCGTCACCCTGCATCCCGATCTGATCGTGCTTGGCGGCGGCGTGGCCCAGATGGGCGAGTTGATCCGCGAGCCCGTCGAGCGGACCGTGCGCAAGCGCGTCGGCATGTTCCCCACCGACGGTGTGGCAGTGAAACTCTCACCGTTGGGCGACCAGGCCGGCGCCCTAGGCGGCATCGCCCTGGCGGCCCAAGGCGGAATGATGCACACGTAGCCCATGTTTCCAGCCTGGTAGCCCAGGCTTCCAGCCCGGTAGCATAGGCTTCCAGCCTGGTAGCCCAGGCTTCCAGCCTGGTAGCCCACGCTTCCAACCTGTCGGAGAAAACCATGCAATACACGGTCCGCGATATCGCCAAGATGATCGACCACAGCCTGCTGCGGCCGACCTTGACCGTCGACGAGATGGAGCAGGGGATCCGCCTGGCCCGGGAGTACGACGTGGCCAGCGTCTGCATCCTGCCCTATTACCTCAAGCGTTGTGCCGAGCTGCTCGCCGGGTCCACGGTCCGGCCGAGCACGACGATCGGCTTCCCGCACGGCGGCCACACGACCGCCGTCAAGGTGGCCGAGGCCCGCCAGGCCCTCGACGACGGCGGCCTGGAACTCGACATGGTCGTCAACTTGAGCAAGGTCCTCAGCGGCGATTGGTCCTACGTGGCCGGCGACATCCGGGCCGTGGTGGAGTTGACCCACGGGCGCGGCGGCCAGGTCAAGGTGATCTTCGAGAACTGCTACCTCCAGGACGACCACAAGAAGCGGCTGTGCGAAATCTGCGGCGAGGTCCGGGCCGATTGGGTGAAGACTTCGACCGGCTACGGCACCGGCGGGGCCACGCTCGACGATCTGCGCCTCATGCGCAAGCACGCCCCGCCGCACGTCCAGGTCAAAGCCGCCGGCGGCGTGCGCGACCTCGACATGGCCCTCGCCGTGCGGGGGACCGGCGCCACGCGGTTCGGCTGCACCCGGACCGCGGAGATCCTCGACGAGTGCCGGCGGCGACTCGCGGGCGCCGCACCGTCGCAAACCGCGGAATAGGCGGCCGTCCAGGATTCCGGTGGCAAGTCCCCTCACCCCCTGCCCCTCTCCCATCCAACGGGAGAGGGGAGGAATCCTCGGAGGCACGAACCTCGTCACCTGGCCGGGCTTGAGGCATCCTGGCTGTGCTGGTGGCTGGACGACTGGCCGCGGCGACTGCGGCTTCGGGGGCTTTGGTGGCCCTGGTCGCCGGGCGTCGAAGAGGCTTTGCGTTGGCGGCTCGCGCTGCCGGTCCCGTCGCCGAAGACCTTGTCGACCGCCTGCTGGATCTCCGTGACGCTCAGGCCCGGGGCGACCTTCACCACGGTGACCGACTCGGCCACGGGTTTGGAGGCCTCGTCGAGGTCCCGGATCATCTTCACGACCTCGTCGAGGAGGTAGGCCGGGGCCGAGGCGATGAGGGTGTTGGAGTCCTCATCGACGCCGACCGACAGGAGGCCCTTGTAGGTGGGCTGCTTCTGGCTCGTCTCGTCGTCGAAGGACAATCGGATGACGCGGTCCCGCCGTTCCTGGTTTCCGGCCAGGGCCTTGTCGTTGGAGCTCAAGAGGTCGCGGTAGACGTCCTTGATCGCGTCGGCCACTGCCTTGGCCCGGGCGTACCGGAGCTGCACGGTCTCGCTCTTTCGGACCGACCTGGTGTCGGTGGGCTGGGGGCGGTCGTAGAGATCGATCAGCTCTCCGATCTTCTTGAGCTGTGTGGCATCGGCCCCTTGGACCAGAATCGAATTGCTGTCGATGTCGTCGATGATCTTCAGCGACTTGCGCTTGGAGAGCCTCGCCCGCGGCTTCTCCTGCTCCTGCGACCCGTACTCCATTTCGTACCACCAAGGCGACCGTCGCTTCGTGTCTTGCTCGTCTTTGAACACGTCCTTGAGGATCGGCGTGACGCTGCTGGCCCAGGCGTACTTGAGGTGGAAAATCTGATAGTCGATCTTCGACGCGGCCGACAGTTGGGCGACGAGGTCTTCGAGCCGGTCGAGGGCGTGGGCGTCCTCGGAAGTCACGGTCCACCGTCCGTCCGGGCCTCGCGAGAAGGTCACCGGCGGCGGACCTTGCGGCGCGGCCGGCGCCTTGGACGCTCCGGGGGTGGCTGCCGGCGGGGGCTGCGGGCCCTCCGCAGCCGGCTTCTTGGCCGGTTCGCTCGGCGGGGCAGGCGATGGCGCGGGTTTGGCTGCATCCGCAAAGCGATACTGCACAAGCTGGACGATCGAAACGCCCCGCGGCGGACTGCCCGCGGCGGTCGGCGCCGCCGCCGGGAGCTTCTTCTCCTGCGGCGCGGCGGCCGGAGGGGGCACGGGGGCCTTCTCCGGCTGCGGAGGCGGCACGATCAAGGGGTTTGGCGCCACCGATGGCCACTGCCGCCGCAGCCGCTCAATCAACTCGTCGCTCTCCTTGCCGGCCGGCAGGTCCAGCACGCGGACCGTCCCCCGGTCGCTTGCGTCGGCCGGGATCTCGCCGAGCTTCACCAGGAGGTTCCGGACTTCTTCCAACTCCATCGGATTCGCCCAGAGCAGCAGCCGGTTGTTCTCCACGTCGGCGTCGACGCGGAACTTGCCGGCCTCGTCCTCGGAACTCCGCCGCGAGTCGGAGTCGCCTCCGAAAAAGTAGTACCGGGGCCGCGATTGCTGCTTCGGCTTCTCGCCGGTCATCATGAACTCGATCGTGCCGGCCACGTAGTCGGCCTCCAACCGGCGGAGCTGGATGACCTCGAAGTTCCGCTCGCTGCCGTCGAGTTTCTCGACCAGGGCCCGGACCGTCACGTGGTCGGCCAGCGGGCCGTAGACGATGATCGCCCGGTTCTTCTTATCGACCTGGAGCTTCGTGGCCGGGTCGAGATTGCCCACTTCCTGGAGCGTCTCGACCAGCGGCTCGGGGTCGATTGCC
>Ga0067045_1000253_pt1 | contig 16967 bp, 10 predicted proteins | sample TerdegcTABiofilm_FD_59184 | JGI IMG/M metagenome (GOLD analysis project Ga0067045, IMG submission 59184) | Combined Assembly of (Gp0054472, Gp0054536) Wastewater bioreactor microbial communities from Singapore -Terephthalate degrading...
ATGGCCAAATGTGACCTTGGTTTGATTGGTTTAGCCGTCATGGGTGAAAACCTGATCCTCAACATGGAGCGTAACGGCTTTAGTGTAGCGGCTTATAATCGCACGACCAGCAAGGTGGACGATTTCATCAATGGTCGAGCAAAGGGTAAGAATATTTACGGTTATCACGACCTCCCTACTTTTATCGCTGACCTTAAACGACCGCGCAAGGTAATGTTGATGGTCAAAGCCGGTAAACCGGTGGATGATTTCATCGAGCTCCTCCTGCCCTACCTTGAACCTGGGGATATCATCATTGACGGTGGCAACAGCTATTTTCTAGACACCATTCGCCGAACCCAGTATGTTGAGAGCAAGGGTTTACTCTATATTGGTACCGGTGTCTCGGGTGGTGANGAAGGAGCCTTAAATGGTCCATCAATCATGCCGGGTGGTTCCCGAGCCGCCTGGGAGCAGGTCAAGCCTATTTTCCAGAAAATTGCCGCCAAAGCGCCAGATGGTTCACCTTGTTGCGAATGGGTNGGCAGCGACGGTGCCGGGCATTTTGTGAAGATGGTTCACAACGGCATCGAATATGGTGATATGCAGATGATCAGTGAAGCCTATTGGATCATGTACCAGGCACTGGGAATGAGCTACCCGGAAATGCAGGCAGCTTTCGAACAGTGGAACAAGGGCGAACTCGACAGCTACCTGATTCAAATCACGGCCGAAATTTTAGGTAAAGTCGATGACGAGACTGGCAAGCCCATGCTGGAAGTCATACTCGATGCCGCTGGCCAAAAAGGTACCGGCAAATGGGCTAGCCAGGAAGCCCTTAACCTGGGTGTACCAGCGCCAACGGTCGTCGAAGCGGTGCTGGCGCGCTGCATGAGCGCGATCAAAGAGGAACGGGTACGAGCAGCTCAACATTTGAGCGGTCCGGCCAGCCAATTTACCGGCGACAANCNGGAATTCATNGAGCAGATCCAGCAGGCGCTTTATGCTTCGAAAATCTGTTCCTATGCCCAGGGGTTTCAACTCATGAAAGTTGCGGCTGCTGAATATAAATGGGACTTAAACTACGGGAATATTGCCTTGATGTGGCGCAATGGCTGCATAATCCGTGCCCATTTCTTAGGTAAGATCAAAGAGGCTTTTGACCAGCAGCCTGACCTTGAAAACCTGCTATTAAATGACTATTTCAAGGGTGTTATCGACAAGAGCCAAACCGCCTGGCGTAGGGTGGTAGCTACGGCCATCGAACTGGGCATTCCGGTACCAGCTTTCAGCAGTGCCTTAGCCTATTATGACGGCTACCGCAGCGCGCGGGTACCAGCGAACATGTTGCAGGCGCAGCGCGATTATTTTGGAGCTCACACATACGAACGCCTCGATCGCCCACGGGGAGAATTCTTCCATACCAACTGGACCGGACGAGGCGGCAAAACCGCAGCTTCGACCTATACGGTTTAAACGAGGAGAAGATAGCATGAGCAACGTTCTGGATTTATTCAAATTGGATGGCAAAGTCGCCATCGTGACTGGCGCGGCACGGGGTCTGGGACGTGCCATGGCAATTGGACTCGCTTCGGCGGGAGCCGATCTGGCGCTAGTCGATATACTTCCTGCAGAAGAGACTAAAAGCGCCATCGAAAGCCTCGGTCGCCAGGCAATCCTCATTCAAGCCGACCTTTCTAAAAAGGAAGCGGTCACGGCAATTCTTGAACCAACGCTCAAAACTTTTAGTAAGATTGACATCTTGGTCAACAATGCCGGCATCATCCGACGGGCACCGCTNNCGGAATTTTCCGAAAAAGATTGGGANGATGTCATCAACATCAACCTAAGGACACTTTTTTTCCTGAGTCAGGCGGTCGCCAAAGTCATGATTGAGCAAGGACAGGGCGGTAAAATAATCAATGTGGCTTCCCTCCTCTCCTTTCAAGGTGGTATTTTAGTGCCCTCCTACACTGCCGCAAAAAGCGCNGTGATGGGCTTGACCCGAGCCTTTGCCAATGAACTGGCAAAACACCGAATCAATGTCAATGCCATTGCNCCAGGGTATATGGCAACCGACAACACCGCNCCNCTGCGGGCTGATCCCCAGCGTAGCCAGGAAATCCTAGCCCGCATTCCTGCCGGTCGCTGGGGCGAGCCAGAAGATTTGCAAGGGGTCGTGGTTTTCTTAGCCTCGCAAGCCTCAGATTACATGTATGGCTATACTATCGCGGTAGATGGTGGTTGGTTAGCACGCTAAATAAGGATTTTTATGCCCGAATGGTTTGGTAAAGGTCAGCCTGACACACCCNTGACTGAAAAAGAGGTTTTTGCCCTGGCAGAAGCCTATTTTGCCGGTCTAAAGCTCGACCGGCGTAAGGTGTTAATCATTATCCCCGACAACTCGCGGACNGCGCCAATNGATCTGTTGTTCCAAACGCTGTATCGTCTCCTGGCTCAGCGCGTGAAGGAGTTAAATTTTCTCATCGCTCTTGGTACCCATCCTCCGCTGAGTGAGGCGGAAATTTATCAACGCGTCGGNTTGACCAAAAGCGAACATCTGACTCAGTATCCCCGCGCCCATTTTTTCAACCACCACTGGAAAGATCCGCAGCAGCTAGTCACGCTCGGGGTGCTAAGCGCNGCCGAAATCGAATCAATTTCCGGCGGCTTGCTAAAGACACCGGTGCCCATAACGGTCAANCGCCTGGTCACCGAACACGACTTGATCATCATCGTTGGNCCAGTATTTCCCCATGAGGTCGTCGGTTTTTCGGGCGGCTACAAATATTTCTTCCCGGGGATCGCTGGNCAACAGATCATCGACTTTTTTCACTGGTTNGGGGCGCTGATTACTAATGTTGCCATCATTGGCAAAGCCGATACACCGGTGCGGAAAGTAATTGACCGGGCGGCCCAATTTATTGACAGAGAAATAATTACCTGTAACTTGGTTATGCAAGGGCACACGCTGGTGGGCATGTATATTGGAGCCGCACCAGCTGCCTGGCGCCAGGCGGTAGACTTATCCGCTCGCGTCAACATCGTCTATAAAGAAAAACCCTTCCGACAAGTGCTCTCTTGTGCCCCCGCGATGTACACCGACTTATGGACAGGTGGCAAGTGCATGTACAAGCTCGAGCCAGTAGTCGCCGATGGGGGCGAACTGATTATCTATGCGCCCCATATTAAAGAGGTCTCAGTCACCCACGGGACCATTCTCCACGAGATCGGTTACCATGTGCGCGACTATTATCTCCATCAATGGGATCGTTTCAAGCATTACCCCGGCGGGGTGCTGGCCCATTCAACGCATGTCAAAGGCTTGGGCACTTATGAAAATGGTCTCGAGCAGCCCCGCATTACCGTGACCTTGGCGACCGGTATTCCCAAAGCGGTCTGCCGCCAGATTAATTTAGGCTACCGTGATCCGGCCACAATCGAGTTGGCTGATTGGCAAAATCGCGAAGCAGAGGGCATTCTGGTCGTGCCTAAAGCCGGGGAGATGCTATATCGATTACGAAATAACCAATAATAAATCAATGAGGTGATTAATGAGTGCATTACAGATCCGCCAAGATGAGTGCGAACTGGATTTTTTAGCTTTGGGAGCCTTGGTACATCGTTTGGATCCGGGAGTCGTGCCCTTTCGCAAGGCGACTAGCGTGGCGATTCATGTTTCCGGCGGTGAGTACAATGTAGCTGCTAATCTTTCGGACTGTTTCGGACTGAAAACGGGGATTGCTACCGCAATGGTAAAGTACGGGATTGGAGAGCTGGTACAGGAAAGAGTGCGCGCCATGGGAGTCAAACCGTTTTACAAATGGTTCGAGCACGATGGGGTTCGCGGACCGAATATTGCCACCGTTTATAGCGATCGCGGTTATGGTGTGCGTCCACCGGTNGTTTTTTATAANCGCTCCAATGAAGCCGGGGCGCTCCTNAAACCAGGCGATTTTGACTGGCAGGCGATTTTCAGCCGGGGCGTGCGCTGGTTCCATTCCGGAGGCATTTTTGCCGGGCTATCCGACACTACTTCCGAACTGATCCTGGAAGCCATGCAAGTGGCTAAAGCCCATGGGGCGGTAGTATCGTTTGACCTCAATTACCGGGCTAAAATCTGGGCTTCACGGGGAGGTCAGAAGGCTGCCCAGAGTGTCCTCCGCCGTATCGCCCAAAACGTTGATGTCCTGGTAGGTAATGAAGAGGATTTGCAGCTGGGTTTAGGTATGCAGGGTCCTAAGGTGGAATCGGCTTCTAAACTCGACCCGCAGGTATTTTTTACAATGATCAAGCAAGTGGTCTATGAATTTCCCAATGTCAAAGCCGTTGCCACGACGTTGCGGGAAGTCCATTCCGCTAACCGCCATAGCTGGGGTGGAGTGCTTTGGTACGATGGCAACGAGTATGTCAGCCCTACTTGTGAACTGGACGTATTTGACCGGATTGGCGGCGGGGATGGCTTTGCCGCTGGTCTTTTTTATGGTTTGATCGTGGGTAAAGCACCCCAGGAAGCCCTGCGACTGGGCTGGGCTCACGGCGCCCTCCTGACAACTTTCCCGGGTGATGTCACTATGGCAAAACTGCCAGAGGTAGAAGCCTTCGCTAAAGGCGGTTCGGCTAGAGTGCAACGCTAATACGATCTTGGTAGAAACATGACTGACTTTCAAGCCAGATTAAAAAACCTCACACCGCGCCACCAATTTCTGATTGCGATTGACTCAGATGGTTGCGCCTTTGACACGATGGAGATTAAGCATAAAGAATGCTTCATTCCCAATATCATCAAGTACTGGAACCTGCAACCAATAGCCAAGTATGCCCGCATGGCGGCCGAATTCATCAACCTTTATTCCGAGTGGCGGGGCATCAACCGCTTTCCGGCGTTGACCATGACTTTTGACCTGCTCACAGAATGGCCTGCGGTACAACGGCGCAACTGCCCAATTCCTGAAGTGGCTACGCTACGAGACTGGATCAAGCGCGAGACCAAACTCGGCAATCCTGCCCTGAAAGCCGAAGTGGAACGCACCGGCGATCCAATTTTGCAGCAGACGCTGGCCTGGAGTGAAGCTGTCAATCGGAGCATCGCAGACATGGTGTACGGTGTGCCGCCCTTTCCATTCGTGCGAGAAACGCTGGAAGCAGTCTCGGAGTGGGCGGATGTATTGGTTTGTTCCGCCACCCCGCAGGAAGCTTTACAGCGGGAATGGATGGAACATGGCCTGGCTCAGTACACCATCGCCATCACTGGTCAGGAAACCGGTTCCAAAAAAGAACAGTTAGCACTGGTTAAAGACCTATATCCACCTGGGCAAGTCATTATGATCGGCGACGCACTCGGCGACCTGAATGCAGCCCATGCCAACCACTTGCTGTTCTTCCCCATCAATCCGGGTGCAGAAGAGTCATCGTGGGAAAGTTTCTATCGCGAGTACGCCGAAAAATTTCACCGCGGCCAATACAATTTAAATGAAGAACACCGCTTAATAGATGAATTCAAAAAATTCTTGCCGGCTATCCCGCCTTGGAAACAATAATGGCCCTTAACTAAACTTTATAATGGAGATATTGAATGCAATTAGGTAAATATTCGATGGGCATTGGCGACCGCTTCGAACAAGAAGGCGCTGCCCAACTGACGGCTTTTCAACGCCTACTCGCAGAGGGGGTACCGGTCACACCAGTCTGGAATAAATCCTTTCGCGAACATCAACTCATCGGTAGCCAGCCCTCGGACACTAAACGAGCGGCTGAGCAGGCTGTCCAGACGACTGGGTGGAATCTGCCTTACTTCTTGGATGCTGATCATATTGGGCGACGAAATGTCGCCCATTTTGTCTCTGCCTGCAATTACTTCACCGTGGATGTAGCGGAGGAGATTGGCAGACCAGTTGAACCGGCTGTTGTTGATGATTTCCGAAGATTCTATGAACAATGGTGCACAAAACATGAGCTGCCCTCTTTTCTCACTAATTGGGTGCGCGATCCCATCTATATCGAGCGCTGGGCTAAACAGTACCTGACAGCCATCCTAGAAGTAGAACGAATTTATCAATATCTCGTCGAAGTCAAGACCGACCAGTTGGTGCTGGAACTATCAATCGATGAAACAACCCAAGCCCAAACGCCCGAAGAACTCTGGTTGATCCTAATGGCGTGTGCCTGGAAACAAATACCCATTAATACCCTTGCTCCCAAGTTCAGTGGACGATTCAATAAGGGCGTGGACTATGTCGGTGACTTGTCTAAATTTGCCCGCGAATTCGAGGCGGACGTGCGCTTAGTGCAATTCGCTGCCAACAATTTAGATCTCCCAACCGACCTAAAATTGAGCATNCATTCCGGTAGCGACAAATTCGCGCTTTATCCCATCATCAACCGTATAATAAAAAATAATCACGCCGGCCTGCATCTCAAGACCGCCGGTACAACTTGGCTAGAAGAGTTAGCCGGAGTAGCTGCCAGCGGTGGCGTGGGTCTCCAATTGGCTCAGGAAATCTATCGGCAGGCATACGCGCGCTATGCGGAACTGGTCGCGCCTTATGCTCCGGTTTTAGACGTGGATAAAGCAAAGTTGCCACAACCAAAGGAGGTCAATACCTGGAGCGCCGCTGAATTTGTTGCCGCCCTTTGCCATGACCAGGCCGAACCGCGCTACAATCCGCATTTGCGGCAACTGCTGCATGTGAGCTACAAAGTTGCTGCCGAGTTGGGGGCTCCTTTCCATCAGGCCTTACAAAACTATCGCGATGTAATTAGTGGGCGCGTGGCAGCCAATATTTATCGCCATTTGGCCATGATATTCAAAGACAACCCCGAAGAAAACAAATAACAGGAGGTAATTATGCGTACTGCCTTCAAAACTTTGCTATTAGTCGCCTTGAGCTACGGCTTAATTGCAGCCCAGAACTATATCGACGTTTACCCCGGAGAAGGCACCCTCGCCGCCGCGTTGGCTCAAGCCTCGGATGGTGACGTGCTGGTGCTAAGTTCTGGTTCAGAATACACCGAATCTAGCCTTTCGTTCCTCGGAACAATTGCCAACAAGAGCCTCACCATCACCACCGATTATGTCGATCGTGCGATTGTCCGGATGACTAAGGTCCAACCGGTCGATTCCACCGGCTATTTCTTCCGCATCGGCGACCAGGGCTCCTTAAAATTAGAGAATATCGAATTCGATGGCACCGGCAACGCCAAATATTTTATTCACTTCTACATGCCGGTTGAGTATACCCCGACGCTCATTAAAAAGGTTCAGCTGGAAAATTGCTTTATCCATGACATCCGCGGGGATGTAATCCACGGTGAAAAAAGCAGCGGCATCGCCGGCTATTTGATCTATGATTCCACCATTGTCAATAACTGTATCTTCCAGCGGACCGGCACCATCATCCATTTCAAGCAAGCCGCCTCGAACTATGTCTCCTTGACCAATTCGACGATCAGCGAAGTTAGCAGCTACGGTATGCGGCTCTGTGGACCTGGTTATACTCAGCTGCCCGATCATACTCCGGAAGTGATTATCGATCACACCACCTGGTATAAAATCGGAACCACCGACCCGCGGGAAATCATTCTTGGCGAACAACCGCCATTGCTCAGGCCCTGGAAAGTGACCAACTCGATTTTCGCCAATCAATTAAGCCGCAATGGAACCACCCGTAAAACCTGTGTCAACATCAAGAGCGACTCCAATACCGGTGATTCCCGAATCGCCACCATCACCAACTGCCTCTTCTGGCAAACCGATCAGATCAAATTCTTCAGCCATACCGTCCGCGATACAATTACTTATGATCCCGCTTTCTCGGATCCCGAAGGGAATGATTTTACCCTAACCCGCAACTCAATCGCCTACCATATCGCCGGTGACGGTAGCAAAGCTATTGGCGACTTGCGCTGGGCGACCAGCACCAATATTGCTCCCCCACCGTTCAAAAAACTCACCATCATAATCAATGGCAACGGCAGCGTCACGGTCGATCCTCAACCACTAATCATCCAATTCTATCAGCCGGAGACAATCGTCCGACTTTTGGCACTACCGGATTCGGCATTTCAGTTTGCTTCCTGGTCGGGAGACCTGAACAGCACCAATCCCTATGACAGTGTCACCATGAACACCGACAAGACCATTATAGCTAATTTCATCCCCCAGACCGGGATTGTTTCCGCGAAAGTGCCCTGCAAATACGAACTTTACCAGAACTACCCCAACCCTTTCAATGCCTCGACCACAATTAGATTCAACTTGAAGCATGCCGGACATACCACGCTCGTCATCTACAACCTGCTCGGTAAAGAGATGATGCGCCTAGTCGATGAGCCTCTGAAAGCCGGTTATCATCAGGTCACACTAGCCGATGGCCAGCTGCCGACGGGTATTTATTTCTACAAACTCAATTCCGGTAATTTTGTCGCCATCAAGAAGATGGTTTTGATGAAGTAATGCTCGACTAAGATGACTACTGCTCCCGCGAGAGTGGGACCAATTAGATAGGATTAATAACTTGAAGCGACTATTAACATTACTCCTTGTTTTCTGTAACTGTCTGACGAATCTATTTCCTCAAAATAAAACCCTTTCCTTCCCTGGTGCAGAAGGAAGCGGTCGTTTCGCCAAAGGCGGTCGCGGCGGCACGGTTTACGAAGTGACCAATCTCAATAATAGTGGCCCAGGTTCGCTCGTGGACGCTGTTAGTCAGTCCTACCGCACGGTCGTTTTCCGCGTGTCGGGCACCATCGAACTGGGTGATGTCATTTTGCGGCCTAAGTCCTACGTGACGATTGCGGGGCAGACTGCGCCTGGCGACGGGATTTGTATCAAGGGGCGGATCTATGTCAACGGCAACCACATCGTGATTCGCTATTTACGGGTGCGCGTAGATGCCGGTGCCGCCAATTCTTCCGGGGATGCGATTGATATTGCCGGTGGCAAAAACATCATTATCGACCATGTCAGTGCCTCTTACGCTCGCGACGAAACCATTTCCTGTCAAGAGACCTCCGACAGTGTTACCGTGCAATGGTGCCTGATGAGCGAAGCCCTGACTTTTGAAGGGCATAGCTACGGTTCCCTGGTACGCGGCGACAAAGGCGACCAAAAAACCTACCACCATAATCTATATGCCCACTGCCAAGGGCGGCTGCCACGTCCCGGGAACTATACTCAAGCGGTTTATGATACTCTGGGTTTGTTCTTCGACTTTCGCAACAATGTGGTCTATAACTGGGCTGGTTCCGCGCCAGGCTATAATGCTGACACCGGCTCTGTGAGTCGCTATAATTTTATCGGTAATGTTTATATTCCCGGACCGGAATCCAGCACTTCCAGTAAAATGTTCAAAGAAGATGCCTATAAAGCCTATGCTTATTTTGCCGATAACATGCTTAATGGAATTGTACCAACTGACCAATGGAGCCTTTTTTCATGGGGTGGCAAATTTACCACAGCTAATAAAACGGCTTATCAACAGCGTTCTTACCTGATCCCCATGGAACCGGTTACGACTACTGCCCCAGCACAGGCTTACCTCGATGTGCTGGCACAGGCCGGATGTAGCTTCCCCGNGCGAGATACCATCGACCGGCGGATCATTAAAAATGTTATCAACCGCACCGGGCACTCAATCTATAACCTCAGCCAACAGCCTGAAGGCGGCTGGCCCACGTTAGCGAGCCTGCCCGCCCCGGATGACGATGATCACGACGGTATGCCCAATGCCTGGGAATTAGCTCACGGTTTAGATCCCAATAATCCCGCCGATCGCAACCTAATCGACCAGACTGGCTACACCATGCTGGAAATTTACCTCAACAGTCTGGTTACAGAGCCAGCCAATCGATTGACGGCAAGTCAGTGGCAGCCACGAACTCACCTGTTAGTGCACAGCTATCCCAACCCATTTAACGCCAGTACCACTATCGCCATTAACCTCCCCGAGCCGGGACTATTAAGCCTCAAGATATATGATGTCCAGGGGCGACTGGTGCGATCCTATCCCGGTGCTTGTTATGGACCAAGTAGCTATCAATTTGTCTGGTTAGGCAACAATGACCACGGGCAACCAGTTGCTTCAGGCATTTATCTCTTATCGATTAAGTTTAACAACACTCACAAGGTTTTGAAAATGCATTTACTGCGTTAAAAGATTATTCCCCTAATGTAGAGGAAAAAGTAATGCTCAAACGTGTATTTTTTCTGACCCTAATCCTGCTGGGCGTTGCCGCTCTATTTGACGAGGTGAGCGGGCAAACCCGCAGTCGCATCATTGGCAGCGTCAAAGATGCTGAGACTGGTGAACCACTGATCGGCGCCAACATTATCATCGAAGAGACCGAACTTGGCGCTGCCAGCGATGTCAACGGCAATTTCGTGATTATCAATGTGCCCATCGGGACCTACCGCGTATTAGCTTCTATGATGGGTTACGAACGTCAGATTCTAACCAGGGTGATGGTCTCCGCCGATCGGGTAACGCGCTTAGATTTCAATTTGCGCAAGACGGTGCTATTAGGCCAGGAAGTGGTGGTCACGGCACCCCGCGACGAGTTGCACAAGGAAGTTGCCAATACCCAGATGGTTGTGGATGCCATGCAGATCACTGATGCGACCGGTGTGCGAGAAATCAATTCTTTCCTGGCTCGTCTCCCGGGGGTCAGTGAAGAGAATGGCTATTTGACCATTCGGGGAGGCTCGGCTGATCAGACGGGTATGATGGTCAATGGTATGTCCTATTTCAACGCGGCTACTGGCAATGCCGAAACCAGTATTCCTTTGAGTGCAATCGAACAGGTGTCGCTGCTTTCTGGCGGTTACAACGCGGAGTATGGTAACTTCCGCTCGGGTTTAATTAACATCACGACTAAGTCAGGCAGCCCGAAAAGCTATCACGGCACTTTCTCCTTCTCGCGCGACAATAATCACATGCGCCGCTTTGGGGAATCATTTTATAGCGTCGATAGTCCTATTTTGCGTTCTTTTCTGGATGCCGAAGTGGCTTTCGTCGGTACAGAGACTGCCTGGCAAGATGACGATTACCTGCGCCAGCAGCATCCCCGGTTCAATGGTTGGATCAGTGCTGCCAATGTCTATAACATCGGCAAAGCCGATTCCCTGAAAGCCACCCCCATGGACCTTTATCTGTTCGGCTGTTGGATGTTCATGGCAACACCCGATTATGACGGCTTGGAAAAGCTGTCTGATTCGATGCAACAGGTGATCGGCTACAACGGCCTTTCCGACGAAGTCAAACAAGCTTTTGCCCAGCATCGCAACCGCGAAAATTATTCGGACTGGAATTTTGATGGCGGATTTGGTGGCCCGCTACCATTAGTCAGTAAGGCATTGGGTAATGCGACCTTTTACCTTTCGCACAATGCCCGCGAGCGCCACTACATCATGCCAGTCGTGCGCAACAGCGACAATAGCCATACGACCTTATTGAGCGTCAAGGCGCAACCTTTCAAAAACCTAACTTTAACCTATAATGGGCTGCATAAGTATCAGGTTGGCGTTAGCCCCATCCGGCCTGCCTGGGGTGATTTCCCAGACGCCAGTCGTGAAGGCGGTTTCATGCCGGTTAATAATATTAAATATGTCGCTAAAAATCCCGAGTATTGGTTCGATCCGCCTATTTTCCCCATCCTCGAACAGCGCACTTTGATGAATGGGCTGACGATTAACCAAGTGCTGAGCAAATCGACTTACTGGGAATTGGGTCTAAGTGCCGTCAGCATCAAGGATCATTCCCCGACTGGCAATACCCGGGATACCTCGCTGGTAGTCCAATTTGGACCATTTATAATGGATGAATCGCCTTATGGTAAATTGCTGGATGGGACCCACAAAGTGGCAAACTATAGGTTTCCCAACTATGACCAGCCGCCGGGCATTACCACTTTCCGTTTCCGCCGCAAGGAAGGCGACTTGTACGATAATGTGCGGGTTCGGCAATATCGCGCCAAATTCGATCTGTCTTCCCAAATCGGATTACATCACTTCCTGAAAACCGGCTGGGAGTACAACTATTTCGACATCGATCATAACCTCTGGATGATGTGGAATGAGAATGCCTATAATGTCTATGAATTCAATTATCATCGCAAACCCTCCCAGACTGGCATTTATATTCAAGATCAGCTGAACTATGAATCAATCATTGCCAATATCGGCTTGCGCCTAGACTATTACTACGGCGGGGGCGGCAAATGGCCTTCCGGTGATCCCTTTGCCATTGCGGCTTTTACTCCTCAAAAATATCCCACTGATTCCGCCCTCTTCGCTTACCTAAGCTCAGGACGCTCTTATATCTGGGATGCCTGGGTAAAGTATGATTCGCTCAATCCCGGCTTCCTTAAACCAATCAAAAACTACTGGGCGCTGAGCCCGCGTATTGGCATCTCCTTCCCGGTGACTGTCAATTCGAAGTTCTACTTCAACTACGGGCACTTCCGGTCCAATCCACCCTATTTTACGATGTACGAGTATCGTTATCGCTACACCAAGAATGGGCTATATGATATGTCTAACCCCAATCTTGAACCTCCCCGCACCATCTCTTATGAACTCGGTGTGGCGACTAGCTTTCTATCCAGCGTCGTGTTGAAACTTTCCTGGTATGCCAAGGATGTCAGCGGTCAACACGGCGAAGTGACCTATCAAAACTCAACCGGAACCATCAATTACAGCGCCTGGGCTAACAACGAATACGAAGACATCCAGGGCATTGAATTCAATTTGTCTAAGAGCGACAATAGCTGGCTCACCGGTTGGATCAATTTCAATTATATGCTTAAAAAAGAGGGCTTGACCGGCAGGGAATTAATCACCGACGTGACTATTAACAACGATCAAGAAGGCCTATATGCTGCTCAGGAAACTCGTACTCTGCCCCAACCCAAAGTCAATGCTACTCTGACCCTGCGGTCTTTCGATCGATGGGGCCCCAAACTGCTCGGCTTTCATCCGCTGGCCAACTGGACCCTGACAATCTTTGGCGAATGGCAAGCAGGTAAATATTTTACCTGGAATCCACTTCGCGAACTGCATGTTAGTAGTAATATGCGNTGGCCTGCCTATNACATGATTGATCTGAAAATCGACAANCAAGTCCGGTTTGGTAAGGTCACGGCCTCTTTTTATTGCGACATCAGCAATTTGTTCAACTGGAAAGTCAGTCTNATGCAATACGGTTATTGCTTTGAGCGCGAAGAAGGAAGTAATACCTTCACCAACTGGCAGGATTTCTTCAAATACATGGCTTCCCTGCGGCTGCCAATATACAAATCTGCCAAGTATGACAACCTACGTCAGCAGTACCCTGGCATGTTCATCGCAGGCCATGACCAGGTTGGTGATCTGCGTTCAAAGTCTAAGCCGTATATCAATGATCCCAACTTACCCTTCTGGCTGTACGGTAATCCGCGNGACNTCTGGATAGGTGTGCGTTTCAATTTTTAAACGCTACCCGNAGGAAAATAGGAGTTNAATATGGAATATAAAAACAACNACATGCNACGTTCACTAAAATATTGGGGGCTACTGACGGCCCTGTTATTCTGCTCCCCAAGTTCACGTGCTCAAATACAGCCAGAATTAGCTACCGCCCTGATTAAAATGGGCCACGTGTGGGTCGGCGTGACCGCCAACGGCGACAAAGGCAGTTTTGAATACCGCTCGGGATTTTTTCCTAATGATTACGACATCATCGGCATTCGTGGCCAGGAGCAAGATGCCTGGGCTGGCGCCGGCTTTAAACTAGCAACCATTAATTGGTATGATCCCGACTCTGTGCTCCATGATGTGGCCATCTATGGTCCGACCAATGATTTCATGCGCCAGGGCAAAGTAATAGAACCTCTCACCAACTATGTCAGATATAAATACCCCACTCACATTGTCGATTCCAAAACGATTGATCTCGCTATGTTTGGGACCTACGATCCCTCTAAATTCACAGCTGGCACCTATGACCAAATAGTGGAAGTTACCACCCAAAATATTTTAGGGGTCAATATCCATCGTAAAATCATGGCTTGGACGCAAAATTATAACGACGACTACCTCATCGTCGATGTGGTTTTTACTAATGTAAGTAACGATACCCTGGAAAACTTTTATATCAACATGGAATCCAACGGCGTAAATGCCTACCGCTCAAATGGCAACAATCCGGCACCGGCTTCTAGTGAGATGTTCAGCCCGCGTACCACCTGGCAACATTATTACGGTGGGCGCATCGGNGATAGCCTGCGGGTTTTCTATGAATATAGCGCTGACGACCCGGCAACCAGCGGTGACAATATGGGCGGACCGGNAATTTCTCAGGGCGGGCGGCTACTCTTTGCCAAAATGTGCTGGTATTCGATTTTGCATGCCTCGGAGAAACCCTACCGTGACCCTGCCGATGATCGGGACGATTTTAAGCAGCCCCGCGTCACCTATATTGGTACCGCTACTAAGCTTCCCTATGACGACTCCAGCGATGAGTACGGTAACAAAAACTATTGGGCAATTCGCGGCGGCTATTCCAAATACTGGCCCATGACTGGCGACACCTTGCCTGGCACCTGGCATGGCGGTAATAGTGACGAAACCGGAAGTCCGGATTATTCGGCTTATCCGGCGGGTGTACGTGGCACCAGCAATAACTCCAAAATGTACAGTAGCTTTGGTCCTTACACTTTTTTACCTGGTGAAAAAATTCATATCGTCTACGCCAATGGCTATTCCGGTCTTGATCCGCAAACTGCCAAGTCAATCGGGAAAAAATGGCTAGAAGGAACGCTGGAAGACCCACCCAATCTACCCAATCCGCAAACCGGTTACTTCCCGGCAAATTTCGCCTTTCCAGTCGATGCCACCGAAATGGACAAACGCAAAGATCGCTGGGTCAGTACCGGTATCGATTCGGTCATGAAAAGTGCCCGGCGGGCCAAGTGGAACTTCGATGTTGGCTATCAGATTCCGCAGGCTCCACCTCCGCCTGAATACCTTGAAATCACCGGCTTAGGCACCGGCGTAGAAATCAAATGGCGGGATCCCGCAGCCGAAGCGTTGCCCAACTTTGCCGGTTATCGCATCCTACGCCGGCTGAGTGCCATGGACACGGTTTTTTACCAGGTAATCTACGATTCCGATGAGACCGACAAGGCTACCGACCACCTCTATGTCGATAAAACCGTCCTGATTGGGGCGCAATATTATTATTACCTCCAAGCTAAAGCCAAAATCGCTGCTGATGATCCGCTTGCCGATCCTTCGACGCGCGGTAAAATCATCTACAGCTCCTGGGTACTCATACCGAATATTTATTGGATCAATCCGCCCCACTTCTCGCAGACCGATTTGAGTAAAATTCGTATCGTCCCTAATCCCTACAACATCAACGATCCGCTTTTGGTGAGTCAGGGGTGGACTGATCAACGCGGCATTCAGTTTTTCAACCTGCCGGAAAAGGTCACTATCAAGATTTTTACCGAAAACGGGGACCTGGTGCAGGTCATCAAGCACGATAGCCCGGTCAAATCTGGCTATTATTTCTGGGATATGATCACTCTGAGTCAGCAGGTTATCAGCAGCGGCGTTTATCTGGCGGTATTCCAGAAACCTGACGGCGAGCTGGCTTATCAGAAATTTCTGGTGGTTCGTTAAGGAGGGGCACTATCATGCAAGCTAAAAAACTTCTAACAATCACACTCCTCATCGCCAGCTACTCTCTGGCCTGGGCGCAAGTCGGGCTAAAAAAGGTGGCCCAGAGTACAATGAATTTCCAGCTGGTCAGTATTTCTCCCCGGGCCAGTAGCCTGGGCGAAGCTTTCTGCGCCTTAGGCACCGGTGCCGAGGCCGTCTTTTTCAACCCCGCCGGTATTATTGACCTGAATCAGCGCTGCGACCTGCAATTTTATACCACCAAATGGATTGGTGATATCGATTACTTCGGGGGCTCTTTTGTCTGGAACTTAGGCCGTTTCGGGGCACTCGGCCTAAGCATGTTGAATGTCGATTACGGCACGATCTACGGCACCTCTCTGATCACTGCGGCCGAAAAAGATCTCTACCCATTGGGCTATAAAGACCTGGGCGAAGTCAAGAATGTCAGTGCTTACGCTTATGGCCTCACTTACGGGAAAGCCATCAGCACCCAGTTCCATATTGCCGGCAACCTGCGTCTGGTTGGCCAAAACTTAGGACAGAGTCAATTAGCTGACGGACTAAAAGACAATAATGCCACCAAGCTAGTATTCGATGGTGGGGTACGTTATAACACCGGCTTGAAGAGCCTGGTTTTCGGAATGGCAATCCGCAATTTTTCTTCCAACATCAGGCGCGAAGAGATCGATGAGCAATTGCCCTTACTTTTCACCATGGGGATAGCGCTCGACCTGATGCAGGTAATCTCGGCTAATGTCGCCAAAGACCATAATCTCAACCTGGCGGTAGACTTCCAGCATCCTAATAACTACACTGAGCGAGTCAATTTAGGGCTGGAATATCTGCTCTGGAACCGGATTGCCCTCCGGGCTGGCTACCAAAGTAACCGCGACTTGGCTTCCTGGTCAGCTGGATTTGGTGTTAATACCAATATCGTCGGGAGCAGAGTCGTTTTTGATTATTCCTACTCCAATTTCGATTTGTTCGATGGCGTCAACCGTTTCGCCATCGGGGTAGTGTTTTAACCTAAAAACTTAATTAATCAATTACGTTTAAATCCCTTATTAGCCGGATAACAGCCGGTTGTTTAAGTCTATTGTTTTTAATGGTGTCGCCTTAGGATTACCAGGCGGTCACCAGGATACGCTTTATACCAATCCCATCATTTTGGGTGACTATTCTGATCCCGATGTCATTCGCTGGGAAGAGGCTTACTATTTGATTTCTTCTTCGTTCAATATGGTTCCCGGGATTCCCATCTTACGTTCTTACGTACTTAGTTAACTGGCAGATACTTGGGCATGCGGTGCAGCGACTACCTGACCCG
>Ga0067045_1030048_pt1 | contig 16963 bp, 18 predicted proteins | sample TerdegcTABiofilm_FD_59184 | JGI IMG/M metagenome (GOLD analysis project Ga0067045, IMG submission 59184) | Combined Assembly of (Gp0054472, Gp0054536) Wastewater bioreactor microbial communities from Singapore -Terephthalate degrading...
CCGCCTGGTAGAGCTGCCGGTCGCCGATCCCCTGCTCCTGGCCGATGCCGATACCCCGGAGAGCTTCGCCCGGCTTCAGGCTGCCCGCCGCGATCCGACCCTGGCCCTGCGCGGCATCCGTGCCGTCATCAGCGACATGGATGGCGTCCTCTGGCAGGGCAACGCGCCGCTGCCAGGGCTGGCGGAGTTCTTTGACTTCCTGCACCGCCACAATCTGCGCTACGTGCTGGCAACCAACAACGCCACCCGCACGCTGGCGCACACCGTGGAAAAACTGGCCGGTTTCGGCATCACCACCACGGCGGAACACGTCCTCACCGCCGCCGAAGCGACCGCCGCCTACATCGCCGATCACTGGCCCGGCGCATGGGTCTACGCGATCGGCGAGGCGGCGCTACTGGATAACCTGCAGGCGCGCGGCCTGCGTCTCTCCACGGGGGAGGCAGCGGAAATCGTGGTCGTCGGCTGGGACCGGCAATTTTCCTGGGAAAAGCTCGCCACCGCCACCCGGCTCATCCACCGGGGCGCGCGCTTCATCGGCACCAACCCCGACCGCACCTTTCCCACCGAGACCGGCCCCGTCCACGGCAACGGCGCCCAGCTGGCCGCCCTGGAAGCGGCCACCGGTGTCGCGCCGCTCATGGTCGGCAAACCGGAACCGCTGCTCTACCAATACGCCCTGGCGCGTCTGGACGCCACCCCCCAGGAAACGCTGGTCATCGGCGACCGGCCCGACACCGACATCCTCGGCGGCCTGCGGTTAGGGATGCTGACCGCTTTCGTCCGCTGTGGCGTCACCTCTGCCGCGACCCTGGCCCGCTTCCCCATCCACCCCGACCTGATCGTGGACGACCTGGGCGACCTGGCGCGCCGGTGGCAAAGCGTCCTGGGGCAGTGAGCAGCAAGCAGTGAGCAGTGGGCAGTAAGTAGTGAGCAGTGAGTAGTGAGCAGTGAGCAGAAAGACCGTTTCACGTTTCACACTTCACGCCTCACGTTTCACGCTTCACGTCTCACGTCTCACGTTTCACGCTTCACGTTTCACGTCTCACGTTTCACGTCTCACGCTTCACGTTTCACGTTTCACGCCTCACGTCTCACGTCTCTGAACCCAGGAGGCTCCCATGATTATCTTCTTCGGCACCCGTGAAGTACGGAAGGATGACCCCCACGGCTTTCCGCAGACGGGCCGCTGTCCGGCTTGCGGGAACGTGGTCACGCTACGCCCGCGCCAGGCCCGGCTCTACTTCCACCTGTTCTGGATCCCCCTCATCCCCTTGCAGCGAGCGCCCCAGCACTACCTGGAATGCCCGACCTGCAAAGCCCGCTTCACCACCACCCGGCAGTGAGATGACCGAGCCACACCTCAATCTCTACGACCTGGACCTGCCCGACCTGGAAGCCCTGCTGGCCGGCTGGGGCGAGCCGCGCTTCCGTGCCAGACAGATCTGGGAGTGGCTCTACCGCCACCTGGTCACCGACCTCAGCGAGATGACCTCCCTGCCCAAGGGACTGCGGGAGCGGCTGGCGGCTGAGACGCGGCTGGCAGTGCCGCCGGTCCTGGCCCAGCTAAGCGCCCCTGATGGAGAGACGCGCAAGGATTTATTGCAGCTGGCCGATGGGGAACAGGTAGAGGTCGTGTTGATGCACTACGAAGAGCGCCAGAGCGCCTGTCTCTCCACGCAGGCTGGCTGCCCGATCGGGTGCGTCTTCTGCGCCACCGGGCAGATGGGCTTCCGCCGCCACCTCACCGCCGGCGAGATCGTCGCGCAGGCCTTGCACCTGGCGCGAGTGTTGCGCGCCGGGGGTGAGCGGCTCACCCACGTCGTCCTGATGGGAATGGGCGAGCCGCTGCTGAACTACGAAGCCACGCTGGCCGCCGTGCGCCGCCTGATCCACCCGGCCGGCTTTGGCCTGGGACAGCGGCACATCACGCTCAGCACTGCCGGCGTCGTGCCGGGGATCCACCGGCTGGCCGGGGAGGGCCTGCAGATCAACCTGGCGGTCTCGCTCCACGCCGCCACCGACGACCTGCGCAGCCAGTTGCTCCCGCTCAACCGCCGCTACGGGCTGGATGAGCTGTTCGCCGCCGTCGCCGACTACCTGGCACAGACCCACCGCCGCGTCACCTTTGAGTGGGTGCTGATTGAGGGCGTGAACGATACGCCAGAACAGGCCGAGGCGCTGGCCGCCCGCCTGCATGGCCTGCTGGCCCACGTCAACCTGATCCCGCTGAACCCCACCGACGGTTACGCCGGGCGTCCCCCCAGCCGCGACCGGATGGCCGCCTTCACAGCCCTGCTGGACCGCCGCCACATCACCTACACCTTGCGCCTGAGCCGGGGCGCCGAGATCCAGGCCGGCTGCGGGCAGCTGCGGCGGCGAGCCAACCAGGCTGCAAATTAGCGATTCCGCGAACGGGTCACTGAAATACTGTGCACCGTTCACCACTCAACTGCTTTCACCAACCTGATGCCCCCTTATCGTAAGGGAATCGTCAGATTCGCGTCAAGTAAGATTCGCCTAACCATGATATAGTAAAAGTGTAAGTGGGGCTTTGGGGCCATAAGCGATTCTCCTCCTTCTGGTGAAACCGGGGACTTTGGGGCAGTCCCCGGTTTACCATGTCACCTTCCCGACTATAACACGCGGCGCACTTTTGCAGTGCGCCGCGCTTGTGTTTGTCAAAACCCGGCTGATCTGCCGGATAAGGGTAATTAAGACTCCCCAGCGCCTTCACCGCCTGCGGTAGCGGTACGGCGCAAAGTCTCACGGAGCTCCATCAAGAAGCAACCGAGCCGGTTCAGGCCGCTGCCGTCGCCGCCGTCGGCCCAGTAACAGTCATGGGAAGTATGTTCCACCAGCAGCGCTTCCCCTGTACTGAGCAGGAGCGCGCCCAGGTCGGGGTGCTGGGTAAACTTGGCGTAGAGCGCCTCACGCATCACGGCTTCCTTCACCGTTTCCCAATCAGGACGCAACGGGCGGCGCCGGCTGCGCCCCATGCGCGCGGCAACCATGGGCGAAGGCGCCTGACGGATCGCTTCGGCGTGCTCAGTGCCGGCGAATTTCTGCGCCTGGAAATAGTGTTCCGTCGTGGGCCAAACCCGATCCTGGAGCACAATCGGGTAGGGAGCAAAATTGGAGAAAGCGCCATAAGGCCCCTGGGTGCTGTAAAATTCAATTTTTTCCATGGTATATCCTGAGTCTACTGCAAAAAGCCTGAAAGCTCACGCCAAGGCGCAAAGCCCGCAAAGTTTTCTTCACTATATCCAAGGATGTCTGGCGTCTCGGCGGCTTTGCGGGAGACCTTTTGGCATTGAGGTCATAGCCTCACATTTCTTCCTGGGCAGCGGCCTGCCATTTACATTTCCAGCCAGCGCCGTAAGAATTGCCCTGTGTATGAACGCTCTATATGCGCCACCTGCTCCGGCGTCCCCTCGGCGACGATCTGCCCGCCGGCGTCGCCCCCCTCCGGGCCGAGGTCCACAATCCAATCGGAAACTTTGATCACCTCGGGATTGTGCTCAATGACCAGCACCGTATTGCCGGCGTCGGCCAGCCGCTGGAGCACCTGGATCAGCCGGTCTACGTCGGCGGCGTGCAGGCCCACGGTCGGCTCGTCCAGCAGATAGAGCGTGCGGCCGGTCGCCCGGCGCGAGAGCTCTTTGGAGAGCTTCACACGCTGCGCCTCACCGCCGGAGAGCGTCGTCGCCGATTGTCCTAACCGGATATACCCCAGGCCCACGTCCTGGATGGTTTTCAGCTTGTTGACGATGGCCGGGATTGCCCCGAAGAATTCCAGTGCCTCATCCACCGTCAGGTCCAGCACCTCGGCGATGTTCAACCCTTTGTAGCGGATCTGGAGCGTCTCCCGGTTGTAGCGCGAGCCGTGGCAGACGTCGCAAGGGACATAAACCTCCGGCAGGAATTGCATCTCAATCCGCAGTGTTCCCTGGCCCTCACACGCCTCGCACCGCCCCCCCTTGACGTTGAACGAGAAACGCCCGGCCTGGTAGCCACGCAGTTTGGATTCGGGCAGCGTGGCGAAGAGCTCGCGGATCGGGCCAAACATCCCGGTATAGGTGGCCGGATTGGAGCGCGGTGTCCGCCCGATGGGCGACTGGTCAATGTTGATGACTTTATCCAGGTGCTCCAACCCGTCAATCCCATCACAATCGCCGGCCGGCTCGCGCGCGTTGAAAAGCGCTTGCGCGAGGCGGTTGTAGAGCGTCTCCACGACCAGGCTGCTCTTGCCGGAACCGGAAACTCCGGTGACGCAGATGAAGAGCCCCAGCGGAAAGCGCACGGTGATGTTCTTCAGGTTATTCTCTCGCGCACCCCGCACGACTAACGCTTTACCGTTGCCCTGGCGCCGCTGAGCCGGCAGCGGGACACACTTGCGCCCGGAAAGATAAGCGCCGGTGGCCGACGTGGGATGCGCCAGGATGGTCGCCAAGGGACCGCTGGCGACGACATAGCCCCCATGTTCGCCCGCGCCGGGCCCCAGGTCCACAATCCAATCGGCCGCGCGGATGGTGTCGTCGTCGTGCTCTACCACCAGCACCGTGTTGCCCAGATCGCGCATCTCCTTGAGCGTGCGGATCAGCCGCGCGGTATCGCGCTGGTGCAGGCCGATACTCGGCTCATCCAACACGTAGAGCACGCCGGTCAGCCGCGAGCCGACCTGTGTCGCCAGCCGGATCCGCTGCGCCTCCCCACCGGAGAGCGTGTTGGCCGCCCGGTCCAGGCTCAGATAATCCAGCCCCACGTCTACCAGGAACCGCAATCGCTCCGCGATCTCTTTTAGCGGGCGCTCGGCGATGGCGCGCTCCTTGGGGCTCAAGCTCGCTACCGGTAGCGCGCCGTCGGCGGCCGCCGGGGGCGGGTTATGGAGCGCCTCCACCCACGGCAGCAGTCGCGCCACCGGCCAGTGGACCAGTTCCTGCACCGGCAGGTCTACCACGGTAACGGCGCGGGCCTCCGGGCGCAGCCGGGTCCCACCGCAGGCCTGGCAGGGCGTCCGGCTCATCACCTCTTCAATTTTGCCCCGGATGTACTCCGAGTTGGTCTCCTCGTACCGGCGCTGGAGATTGGGGATGATCCCCTCGTAGGGGCGCCGACCCTCCCACACCCCGCTCGGCCCTTCAAAGCGCATGGGGACGATTTCCTGGCCGCTACCGTACAGGACAATCTGTCGCTGGGCGTCAGTCAGCTCATTCCAGGGGCGGTCCAGCGGGATCTGGAAATGCTCCGCCACCCGCTCCAGAATCCGCCAGGTGTAACTATCGTGGTCATCGGCCACGCCAAAAACAATCGCGCCCTCCGCCAGCGATTGGTCAGGATTGGGGACGATCAGCGCCGGGTCCAGCTCCAGCCTGTAACCCAGCCCCTGGCAGACCGGACAGGCACCGTGCGGGCTGTTGAACGAGAAAGTGCGCGGCTCAATTTCCGGCAGGCTGATCCCGCAGACCGGGCAGGCCAGCTTCTCTGAGAAAAGCAGGTCATCGGCCCCCACCAGATTGACCATCATCATCCCGTCACCCAGGCGGAGCGCGGTCTCCACCGAATCGGTGACCCGGCTGACGAAATCACGGTACGCTTCTTCCGGCTCCTCTTCCGGGTCTGGCACCACCAGCCGATCTACGACGGCCTCAATGTTGTGGAGCTTATAGCGATCCAGCTCGGGCACCTCTTCCAGGTCGTAGACCGTGCCGTCCACCCGCACACGGACGAAGCCGAGCTTGCGTGCTTCTTCCAGGACCGGCTTGTGGTGTCCTTTGCGCGCGTGGATCAGCGGCGCGAGCACCTGGAGCCGGCTGCTGGCCGGCAGCGCGATGATCGCATCCACGATCTCCTGCGCGCTCTGGCGGGTCACCGCCCGGCCACACTGTGGGCAATGCGGGATACCGATGCGAGCGTAGAGCAACCGCAAGTAGTCGTAGATCTCCGTCACCGTGCCGACAGTGGAGCGCGGGTTATGCGAGACGCCCTTCTGGTCAATCGCAATCGCCGGGCTGAGGCCCTCAATGCTGTCTACATCGGGCTTTTGCATCTGGCCAAGGAACTGCCGGGCGTAAGCGCTCAGCGACTCTATGTAACGCCGCTGCCCTTCGGCAAAGATGGTATCAAATGCCAGCGAAGATTTCCCCGAGCCTGACAATCCGGTGATCACCACCAGGCAGTTTTTGGGGATTTCTACCGTAATATCTTTTAGATTATGCTCGCGCGCCCCGCGCACGATCAATTTATCGCTTGCCATCCCTCACCCCCTTACGGTATGCAAACGACTATTATAGCACGGTTTAGGCTGAATGGTGGCTTATCCATGATACGTGAGGCGCAGGGAGTAAAACGCGCCTCACGTATCATGGATGGCAAGGGCTTCCCCACAGGTTACGACACGGTGCCCTCAACGGGGTAGGACCACCATGCTGACACAGGCAGTGGTCAAAAAGATCGTTTACCGGCGAACCTGTGGCTGAAGCTGGGTGATGTTTTAGAACCTATGTTCTATTATAAAGGGAAAGCCCAAACTGTCAAGGGAATTTCCCATGAACTGGCGTTCACCAGCCGCGGAATGAAAACAGGTGCGTAGTGCCGCGCTGATGGCCTTTAAAAATTAAATGCGGTAACACCGGGCGACTCGTTTTTTCCCGATGGGACGCCGGGCGATCAATCGCCCGGCTACCAGCCACGCCCGGTAAACCGGGCTGCCGTAGCCCCGTTCACGGGGCGTTGCTGGTTAGGCCGGCGGTTGACCGCCGGGCACCCAGCACGAACGTGACTTAAAGACCATCAGCGCAGCTCAGACGGCGCTCAAGCGCCTCACTACAAACTCAGCGCGTTATCTTCATTTCAGAGGAGCGAGCCAGTGAGGCAAACGCAGCGGCTTTTTGTGCGCGGCAAAGCCGCGCACAAAAACTCGTAGAAAATCTTCCCTTTCTGCGGGGGAGAGCTCAACGCGGCGTTGCCAGCCAACTTTATTTGACTTGCTTCCCACTCAAAACATCGCTATAATGGAGCTATAGGTCCGCAACCAGCAGGAGGCAACGATGAATGTGATCAAAGTCGCAGCCAACTCGCGCTCAACCTCCGTGGCGGGCGCCATCGCTGGGGCCATTCGAGAACAGGGCGAAGTAGATGTGCAGGCCATCGGCGCCAGCGCTGTCAACCAGGCCGTTAAAGCCATTGCCATCGCCCGGGGCTATCTGGAACTGGACGGAATTGAAATTGTCTGTATCCCCAGCTTTTCCGAGGTAGTCATTGAGGGCAACGAGCGGACAGCAGTACGGTTGACGGTGGAATCACGACGGAACCCTACCCCGTCAAACACCGCCAGCCCGTAAACACCGTGGATCAGCGTAACGTGGGCAGGTCCAACAGCAAATTCTCGGTCAGCAACAGGGCGTTGGCGTTGCGCCGGAGCGCTTCCTGAGCCTGTTCCAGCGTCTTGAGCGCGTTGACGGTTTGTCCCACCGTCACGCTGGTGGCGACCTCACGCAACGCCGCCTGCTGCTCCAGGTAAGTTATCCCCTCAGCGTTCTCCGTCTGGAGGAGCAACACGTCCCGCCAGGCCAGCTGCCACATTTCCAGCACCAGCGCCAGCTGCACCGGATCTTTGGCCAGTTCGGCCGCCGCCTCAAACCGCGCCGGGAGTTCCTGGCGCAGCAAAGTAAGCCACTTGAGCACCGCCTCGTCTATTTGCTGCCGGCGCTGGGGATCGGTGAGGGCCTGCACGGCCCAGCCCAGACGTCCACACGAGAGCCGGGCCAGCCGCTCAGCGACCTCGGGGGCGGCCTCCCATCGCTGCTGTAACGCCTGTTGTACCGTCAGACGGCTCAGTGGCCGTAACGCGAAGTGCTGGCTGCGCGAGACGACGGTGGGCAACAGCGTATCCGCGTCGGTGGCCAGCAGGATCAGATGCGCATAAGCCGGTGGCTCCTCCAACGTTTTGAGCAGCGCGTTGGCCGCACTGGGGGTGGCCCGCTCAAAGTGCTGGACGATGGCGAACTTGGAGCGCGCTTCAGCCGGTGTCAGGATCATGAACCGCTCCAGATCACGGATCGGCTCAATCTTGAGGCTCCCCCCTTCCGCCTCTGGCTCAACCACCAGGAGATCCGGGTGGTTACGGGAGGCCACCCGGCGGCAGGCGGAGCAGGTGCCACAGGGACGTTCGGCGGGGGGGGCCGTACAGAGCAACGCAGCCGCCACGGTCAGGGCGAGCGTGGCCTTACCCACGCCCTCCGGGCCTGTGATCAGCAGGGCATGGGGCACCTCCCCCTCTGCCACCGCCTGTTGCAGCTGCCGCACCGCCCAATCATGTCCAATCACCGGCCACTGCCCCATGATCAACCCTCCCGCCGGTAAGCCTATCCGCCGGCCACGGCCCGTTGTGCCAGTTCCAATAACGTTACCGGCAACGTATCGCGGTTTTCCCCAGTGACACGTACCACGACATAGGCCGAAACCGGAAGTCGCCAGATGGCCTGGATCAGTAACTCGGGCCGCACAACGATAAACGCCACCCGATAGCTCTCCTGCTTGAGCAGTTCCAGCACTTTGACCCAGCCCTGTTCCATTATCAGTTCCAGGGGACCTATCTCATCCAGGAAGAAAACCTGCGTAGGAAAACTGGCCTCCAAAGCCTGCAGGCTGGTGGCCATTGCCTGAGGATCCATCCGAAAGTGGGGCAGGGAGATCCCACCGGTCCCCTCAAACGGTAGCGTCAACGGATAACTACGACCGGAGTTCAATTCGGTCACGGCCAGATCGTGTGGTCCGGTACGGCTGGTGAGCAGCCCACTCACCTGCAGGCCAGCTGCGGTTAAGAGGGGAATCAAATGCCGGCAGAGGGTACTTTTACCGACCTGGTATTCTCCCGTGAGCAAAACGATGGTGGGTTCAGGCATTCGGCACTCCCTGTTATTCATACAAGAGGGCCGGCCATTAAAGCCGGCCCTGAAGTGGAGATGGCGGGAATTGAACCCGCGTCCGAAGAATTCGGTTGCCTGCGTCTACGAGCGTAGTCGGCCCTTGCGTTCTTGCCCGGTGGGTCGCCGCCGACCGCGCCACAGCCGGGCCAGCCGATTAAGCTTAGCTCTCCCCCTCGGCATCAGGAGAGGTGTACGCCGACGCTATGTCACCCGATTCCGCCATGCCGGCGAGATGACGGAGGGGCGTGACCGCTTCCAGGCGGTCAGGTTTTGAGCGTTGCCCCTATCGCTTATGCAGCGACGGGAATCGCGGCCCAATTGGATGCCACAGGATTGGCATTTTTGGTTTGCTCCAGGGTTTACGGAGTCGGAGCCACCCCGGCTCGCAGCCGACACCCAGCCTTCCCCGTCGACACCTATCATCCCCACCGCTATTATACCACAATTATCCATTCCGGCCACACCGTTTCAAGGAGAGGATGCCTCTCAAGTCGGGGGCGACCCTTGCCTTGCTCAGTATCGTAAACACACGCCATTCGCTCAATCTAATCCCCTTCTAATAAACCGCATACGCAAGACTAATGCAGCACTGGTATAGTATGACCATTGAACGTAAGTAATGCCATGAACCAATCAGGAGGGTTACTATGACGCTGTGGATGAATAATAGCCCCTGGATGAAACGGAGGGTCAGCTGCCGGCCAATGGGGCCCGGCGCCGAGCGGGCCTTCCCCCATCAGGCCACCTGGGGTCTGGAAGAGATGATGTTGCGGTTGCCGGTTGACGTGTACAGCACGCCCGACAAGATTGTGGTGATGGCCGCCCTGCCCGGCCTGAAGCCGGAAGAGGTAGAAATCACCTTGGAAGAGGGCCTGTTGACCATCAAAGGCACGCTGCCGCCTCTGCTGGATGACGTGGAGTACCTGATCCAGGAACAACCCCATCACACCTTCAGCCGCACCCTGCAATTGAACGTACCGGTAGATGAGGAGCGGGTGGAAGCACACTTTGAAAACGGCTTGCTCACGCTCACGCTACCCAAAGCGGAACAGGTCCGGCCTAAGACCATCAAAATTCAAGCCGCCTGACAAGGGGGTGTCAGCGGGGGACCCAACCACGGCTGAGCGGTGAAAAACCGCTCAGCCGTTTTTTCCGTGCGGTGAGATATAACTGGCGTTCACCAGCCATGGGATGAAAACAGGTTCGTAGTGCCGCACTTCAGCGCGACAGACGGCGCTAAAGTGCCTGACTACGAACTTTTCGTGCTATCTTCAAGGGAGGCGGCTTCCAGTGCCTTGGCCTCTTCCCAGAGGCGATCCATCTCTTCCGCGCTCAGCTGCTCCAGGGGGATACCGCGCTGGCGGGCGGCGGCCTCCAGATGGCGGAAGCGGCGGGCAAAGCGACCATTGGTCTCCCGCAGCGCGCTTTCCGGATCCACCTTGAGCCAGCGGGCCCAGTTAGCTACGGCAAAGAGAAGATCGCCCAGCTCGGCCGCCTGGGCCTCGGGGGTGGCAGCGGCCTCCAGCTCGGCCAGTTCCTCGCGCACCTTGGCGACCACGCCCGCCAGCTCCGGCCAGTCAAACTTGACGCGGGCGGCCCGGCTCCCGTAGGCGTGGGCCTGCGCCAGCGCCGGCAGCGAGCGCGGGACACTGTCCAGCAGCGAGCGTTCTCCCTGGCCGTTAGAGGCCCGCTCCTGGCGCTTGAGCACCTCCCAGTTGCGGATGACTTCGGCCGCCCCGCTTACCTGCCGGTCTCCCCAGACGTGGGGATGGCGGCGCTTGATTTTAGCATCAATCCCGGCGATCACCGCCGGCATTTGAAAATCGCCCTCCTCCGTCGCGATCTGGGTGTGCAAGACAATCTGGAGCAGCAAATCGCCCAACTCCTCACACAACCCCGCCAGATCGTCCCGGTCAATGGCGTCCAGGACCTCGTAAGCTTCCTCCAGCAGGTTGTTGCGCAAACTGGCATGGGTCTGCTCGCGGTCCCAGGGACAGCCGCCCGGCGCTCGCAAGCGCGCGATGGTCTCCTGGAAACCCTCAAAGCTGCTGACTTGCGGAGCCGGTGGCACGTAAAGCGAGGTCAACGGCCCGAGCTCGCGGCGGTCAATGGCATAGAGTGGCAACCACTCCACCACCTGTCCGGTCGTGCCGGCGGCCTCCACCAGCGCGACCTGGTATTCGTCAGGCAGCTGGTTCATCAAGGTCAGTTTGAGATCGGAGGCGACCGCCCGGTTGTAGACCTGCGCGATCAACGCCGGGCGGTCGGGGTTGAGCGGTGGATGATGCAGGGCCACGATCTCCAGCGCGTCGGCGATTTGCAGGCCCTCCAGCGCGTCCAGTTCCAGCGCCGTCAGCGCCGGCTCCACAAAGCTCAGCCCGGCCACGATCCGCACGGGCAACGCCTCCGCCCGGGCCAGCGCCAGGAGACGCAGCACGGTCGCCTCGCCAACCAGCGGATGGCCGGGCACGGCATAGACGACACCTTCCGCGCGCCGCCCCAGCGCCAGCACCTGCGCCACCACCGCCTCGTAAACCTGGGCAAAAGTCTCCTGTTGCTCGTAGACGGCATCAAAGGAGTGGACGGCCAGACTGGCCGGCAACCCGGAGACAGTGGGGTGGCGAGCCGTGCGCAGCCAGACTTCGGTGGCCGCCGAGAGGACTGACCACGCTTCGCGCGTCAACAATTCCGGTGCGCCCGGACCTAATCCCACGACCGTAATTTGTCCCATCATTCCACGTCCATTCATGAGAAACAGCAAATGAGCAAACGGCTCAAAGGCTGTTTGCTCATTTGGCAGGTTAAAACCTCATACTAACGCTTGGTGTATTGCGGGGCCTTGCGAGCGCGCTTGAGACCGGGCTTTTTGCGCTCCTTGGCGCGGGCGTCGCGGGTCAGGAAACCGGCCTGGCGCAACAACGGTTGCAGATCGGGATTCATCTGGATCAACGCGCGGGCCAATCCCATGCGGACGGCCTCCGCCTGACCGGTGATGCCGCCCCCAGCGGCGGAGACTGTCACGTCAAACTGCCCCTCGGTCTGCGTGGCCCGGAAGGGGGCAAAGATGAAATTCCAGTCCATTTCCCGCCCGAAAAACTCGTTGTAGGGTTTCCCGTTGATGACGATCTGGCCGCTGCCGCCGGGATAGAGGCGGACACGCGCCGTCGCCGTCTTGCGACGTCCGATTCCCTCGTAATATTCTGCCATGCTGCTTTCCTCCTTACAGGTCCAACGGCTTGGGCTGTTGCGCCTGATGCGGGTGCTCCGGCCCAACGTAGATCTTCAGCTTTTTGAGCATTTGACGCCCTAACGCGCCCTTCGGCAACATCCCCCGCACGGCGGCCACAACCACGCGCTCCGGGTGCAGTTCCAGCTGCCGGGCCAGGTTGACCTCCCGCAGGCCGCTGGGATAACCGGAGTGCTGGTAGTAACGCTTTTGGCCCAGCTTGCGGCCGGTGACGGCGATCTTTTCCGCATTTACGATGATGACAAAATCACCGGTATCTACGTGCGGTGTAAACTCGGGCTTATGCTTCCCCCGCAGGATGGAAGCGACGCGCGCGGCCAAACGCCCCAACGTTTTGTCGGTGGCATCCACCACATACCACTCGCGCTGGACCGTTTCCGGCTTCGCCACATAAGTCTTTTGTACTGCCATTCCCTTCACTTTGTCCTCACTCTGACTAAAAAAGTGCTAAGTGTTAAGTGCTGCGTGCCGGGGACTCTCAGTCCCGGCCTCGGCCTCAAACATCACGGCTTTCAAACAGAGGCCCCTGGCCGCTACGGCGGGACCGGCCTGTCGCCGGGCCCGGGTGCGCAGGATCTCACCGACCGCTGCGGGGGTCAGCGCGCCGCTACCCACCCGCAGCAGCGTCCCGACCACCATGCGCACCATCCGAAACAGAAAAGCATCGGCCTCAATGTCAAAGAAAAGCCATGGCGGCGCGGCCTGCCATTCAGCGCGAAAGACCTCACGCACGGTATTGTCACCCTTGACGGGTGACCCAAAGGCGGCGAAGTCATGCCGCCCCACCAGGTAGGCCGCCCCGGCCTGCATGGCCGCGCTATCCAGCGGCTGGGCCACGTACAGACTGGTCCGGCTCACCAGCGGGTTGCGGACCGGTGCGCAATAAAGCGTATACCGATACCAGCGCCGCCGGGCCGCATACCGGGGGTGAAAGTCGGGCGCGACCTCCACCAGCTCGCGGACGGCGATCTGCTCCGGCAGCTGGGCGTTCAGCCCGCGCTCCAGCGCCGTCAAAGGATGGGCCCAGGTCACGTCAAAGGCGATGACCTGCCCTTCCGCGTGAACGCCGGCATCGGTGCGCCCGGCCGCCAGGAGACGAACCGGAGCCCCGGTCAGGGCCGCCAGAGCCTGTTCCAGCTCGGCCTGGATGCTGGGGGCGTTCCGCTGTCGCTGAAAGCCCCCATAGCCCGTCCCATCGTAGGCGACGATCGCCCGTACCCGCATGTCCGGAGCTCCCGGATCAGGCCGCTGTTATTGAACGAGTTCTAAAAGTACAACCGGAGCCGCGTCCCCTTTGCGCAGGCCCAGTTTGTACACACGGGTGTACCCACCGGGACGATCCACATACTGCGGCGCGATTTCGTCAAAGAGCTTCTTGACCACATCCGGATCGCTCAGGCGGGCAGCGGCCAGACGCCGGGCATGGACGCCCTGGGCCGGGTCATCCTTGGCCTTGTCCAGCCCCCGCTTGGCGAGGGTAATCAACTTCTCAGCCTGGCCCCGCACCGCCTCGGCTTTGGCCTCGGTCGTGCGAATACGGCCATGGCGGAACAGTTCCGTCACCAGGTTCCGTCGCAGAGCCGTCCGATGGCCCATAGAACGGTTCAACTTTTTACCCGCGACACGATGTCGCATGCCTCAACCTCCTGTCATAACGTCAGGCAGCCAGCTCATCCACGCCGAGGTCGGCGTCGTCGTCTGCCTGCTCCAAAAGAAAGCCTTTTTCAAACAACTTCTCGCGCAGCTCATCCAACGACTTCTCGCCGAAGTTACGAATGGAGAGCATCGCCTCTTTACCTCGCCCCAGCATCTCCAACACCTCACCGACGTTGGAAATGCCGGTGCGCTTGAGCGCGTTATAAACCCGTACCCCCAACCCCAAATCTTCAATCGGAGTCGCGTAGGCCTGGTGCGGGATTTCCTCTTTGTGAGGCTCGGGGATGACCGTTACCTCTTCCTCCACCTCTGCGCCCGCCACCAGCCGCAGGTGGCTCACCAGGATCCGCGCCGCCTCCTTCAAGGCCGCCAGAGGAGCGATCCGCCCGTCGGTCCACACCTCCATGGTCAGCCGATCGTAATTGGTCAGCTGGCCCACGCGGGCCTGAGCGACATGGAAGTTGGCGCGGCGCACCGGGCTGTAGATGGCATCCACCGGCAGGACCCCAATCGGCATCCGACCGCGGCCCTCCGAAGGCAGGTAACCACGTCCCTTGGTCACGGTCAATTCCATGTCCAGGCGGGTATCGCTCTTATCAACCGTGAAGAGGTAGAGCGAAGGATTCAGGATTTCAATCCCCGGCGGGGCGATAATATCGCCAGCGGTGACCACCCCTTCCCCTTCCACATGCAGGGTCAGATACTGCGGCCCTTCGTCCTCCATGGTCAGCCGGATCTGCTTGAGTCGCAGGATCAGCTGGAGCGCATCCTCGCGCACCCCCGGGATGGCCGAAAATTCATGCGAAATGTCCGAAATACGGACCGCCGAGATGGCGGCTCCTTCCAACGAGGAAAGGAGCACCCGCCGCAGCGAATTCCCCAGCGTCACACCATAACCGCTCTCCAGCGGGCTGATGACGTAGCGACCGTATTGCTGGGTATTGACCTCTACCTCAACCTTGGGCAGAACTGGCGCTGCTATCACGTCGCCTCCTGTCTGCTTTACCGCGAGTAGAATTCTACGATCAACTGTTCCTGAATCGGCACATCAATTTCCTGACGGGTCGGCAGCGTCAACACCCGGCCCTCCAGTTCATCCGCATCCAGGTTCAACCAGCTCGGGACGTTACGCTTCCCGATCAGCTCCCGCCGGTCCTTGAAGTAAGTAGATTTCTTGCTATTCACCCGAAGGGCAATATTATCCGCCGGACGCAGAGCAAACGAAGGGATGTTGACCTCCCGCCCGTTGACCAGGAAGTGCCCCTGCTCCACCAGCTGCCGGGCCTGCGCCCGCGAATCAGCCAACCCCAGCCGGTAGACCACATTATCCAACCGGGTTTCCAACAATATCAGCAGGTTCTCACCCGTCAGGCCGGTGCGGCGTTCCGCTTCGTGGAAGTAGCGGCGGAATTGGCGCTCCATGATCCCGTAAATGCGGCGGGCCTTCTGCTTTTCCCGCAGCTGCATGGCGTAGTCGGAGAGCTTCCGACGGCGGAAAGTCGCGTCCTTACCGTGCTGACCAGGTGGATACCCCCGCGCCTCAAACGGACACTTCGGGCTATAGCACTTATCGCCCTTGAGATATAGTTTCATTCCTTCACGACGGCAGAGTTTACATGCCGGGCCGATATATCTGGCCATAATACCTCCCTCTCACTCACTCAACTCGCAGAATTAGACGCGCCGTTTCTTGGGCGCACGGCAGCCGTTGTGCGGAATCGGCGTGACATCCACGATGGATTTCACCCGCATCCCGGCCGCAGCGATCGCCCGCAGCGCCGCCTCCCGGCCAGGACCGGCTCCGTTGACAAAGACGTCCACTTCCTGCATCCCATCACTGGTCACAGCTTCTTCCACGGTCTTCTTAGTCGCCTGGCTGGCCGCAAAGGGCGTGCTCTTGCGCGTGCCCTTGAAGCCCACCGTACCGGCGCTGGACCAGCGCAGCACGTTGCCCTGAGAGTCCGTGATCGTGACCACGGTATTATTAAACGTGGAATGGATATAAATCCGCCCCCGCGACACGGTACGCTTGACGCGCCGGACGGTAGTGCGCCGAGTTTTTGTCTGTTTAGCCATTGACCCTCCTCGCTTTAAAGTCATAAGGAAGCCGGGAAAAGGGACTCGGGATCAAGAGTTCCTGAAGCCCTTTTCCCACCCCCCTATCACTCATGCTACTTCTTCTTGGATCCGCGCCGGCGACCGCGTCCGGGTACCGTCTTGCGCGGGCCGCGCTTGGTGCGGGCATTCGTCCGGGTGCGTTGTCCACGGACAGGCAGACTGCGGCGATGGCGCAGCCCCCGATACGAGCCGATTTCAATCAGCCGTTTGATGTTCATCTGCACTTCGCGCCGCAGATCGCCTTCCACTTTGTGGCCCTCTTCCACGAGACTGCGCTCAATCACATCGCGGAGCAACGCCACCTCGGCCTCAGTGAGATCCTTCACCCGCTTGTCGGGGCTCACCCCGGTTCGACGCAGGATATCATTGCTGGTCGCCCGGCCGATCCCATAGATATAGGTCAATCCGATCTCAACGCGCTTGTTCCGGGGCAGATCCACCCCTGCAATACGTGCCATTGGTTTCCTCCAGCCTCCTCGCTCTTAAAAGACCTCTGCCATCCTACCCCTGCCGCTGCTTGTGCTTGGGGTTGGTGCAAATCACGCGCACGATGCCCTTCCGCCGAATGATCTTACACTTCGGACAGCGCCGTTTCACAGAAGGTGATACTTTCATGATTCCCTCTCCTTACGCTGCCTGATGACCATGGCCACCGCGCCTCACCGGTCCAGTGACTTTGTCATCGGGTCCGTTTCTCAATTTGCCACTCGCTACAGCCGGGTCAAAATGTCCGGCCCATCATCCGTGACCGCAATCGTATGCTCAAAGTGGGCGGTCAACTTCCCGTTGGCCGACACCACCGTCCAGTGATCCGGGAGTTCGCGGGTCTCGCCGGTGTCAATCAACACCATCGGCTCTAAGGCTATCGTCAGCCCGCGCCGCAGGGGAATCCCCTGCCCCGGATTACCAAAGTTAAAGACAGTCGGTTCCTCGTGCATGGCCCGGCCGATCCCGTGCCCGGTGTAGACCCGCGTGATGTAGTAGCCACGCGACTCTACCGTGCGCTGGATGG
>Ga0067045_1002226_pt1 | contig 16959 bp, 17 predicted proteins | sample TerdegcTABiofilm_FD_59184 | JGI IMG/M metagenome (GOLD analysis project Ga0067045, IMG submission 59184) | Combined Assembly of (Gp0054472, Gp0054536) Wastewater bioreactor microbial communities from Singapore -Terephthalate degrading...
CTGACCCTGGACGGGTTGGAGCAGGCGATAAAGCAGCTCAAAGCGCGCTTCTGAAGCACATTGAACAGGTAAATTTGGTAACAAAAGCGGGTTCCCCGTCATCATGCCGGGAACCCATTTACTTTTTTAAATTTATAGAGTCTACTAGAGTCTACCCAAGGGAGGCACGGCGTTGTCTATAGTGAACGACTTGTGGAGCGCCGGTAACAGCAACCGGCGAAGCGGGTGTAAATATGTCCCCCTTCCTCTGAGTGAGCAGTGACAACGCTGTGCCTATATCCACCCTTCCTCGCCGACAAGCGGGACGAAACGCACTGCTCCCAAATTCTCCCGCTCGAAGCTGCCATCTGATCTTTTCTCCAACCGCACTAATTCCTGATAATTCCTTTTCCCTACCGGAACCACAAGACGACCGCCAGCTTTCAGTTGATTACCCAAGGACTCAGGAATAACCGGCGCTCCAGCTGCTACCATGATCCCGTCAAAGGGCGCTTTTTCGGTCCAACCCTTTGAACCATCACCTATGCGAACCACGATGTTATCGTATTTTAAAATTTGAAAACGCGACTGAGCTTGTTTTGCCAGGGCTTCGTGGCGCTCAATAGTGTATACTTTTGAAACGATGCGCGATAATATAGCTGCCGCATACCCTGATCCGGTACCAATTTCCAAAGCTATATCCTCCGGTTCTGGTTTCAGAGCTTCAGCCATCAAGGCAACTATATATGGCTGGCTGATGGTTTGTCCCTCGCCGATGGGAAGTGGACAATCATGATAAGCATAGGCTTGTAGTTGTTCAGAAACGAAAAGGTGACGGGGTACCGCGAGCATGCTCTGTAAGACGGCTTCATTAGAAATGCCGTAAGGAATAAGCTGCTCTTCTACCATTCGCCTCCGCTCGTCTGCCCGGTCACTGGGACCGGCGCCGCTGAATTCCGGGAAGGCCATAATTATTCTCCTTTTGTTGCTTAAAATTGATAGACCAATAAGAGGCCGATAAGCAATAGCATACCACCTTTAAAATATTTTCCCCTGACAAGAGTAATAATACCCACTCCAAATATGACCCACCCTACAGCAGTGAAGAATACTTGTTCTGATGCAATTTTAATACAAAGAAGATAAGTTGCCACTAGTAAAACCGGGATAATGAAATTTATAATATATTTTTTGTTCATATGAGGCGGCTTTCTCCCTTGTTAAGAAGTGCTCCGGTAAATAATGGACGGGTACTTTTGGGGTGTTTGGTCACTGCCGGTAGAAACAGTTTTCAATATCTCCGCGTCCTTGACGTATTGGGCAGTATATTGATTTTTATTCACATTAACGATAATTAGAATACTTTTTACGTTGTTATCTTTTATCTTCCGGGTAATATAATCGGCCTGAATTTGTTTAGCCTGGTTCTCATCAATGTTTTTGGCAACAACCGTTGCCCATATTCGTTCGGGAGGGTTTTTATCACTTATCTCACTGTCAACTTGATAGGAAGGGACATCTTTACTGCTAACCCCCAGTTCTTTATACGCATTTATACCGCTTGAGCAACCAGGCAATGCAAGTAATGCCAATAGCGTTGCGGCTGCCGCGAATAATATAACCAGTTTTCTAAACATACAATAAACCCCCTTTAATTACATTACGTTTATTTTAGTCATAAAAACAATTATATGTCCAGATTAAATTCTTGTTAAAAAACTATGAGGGTAATTGTAATCAGTAAGAACATCTTTATGCGTTTGTTTCGGACTGATAAATGCTATAAATCCTGTCACTTTGGACATTTCCCAGGCTTTGAATAATATGGTTCATCATGAGGTTGTTTTCAGCCACCTGAGAAAGCTCCATCACGTAAATCCCTTTGCCGCGGGCTCGCCGGATACATTCAAGAATGAGGGCTGCTTCAAGTCCTCTTAAACGGTACTGGGGCAGGACTGCCAGGACGGCCAGCCGTAAGCTGGACCGGCCGGATAGTCCTGAAAAAAATGGCTTAATTACTGGATAAATGGCCAGGCAAAGGCCGGCAGGGTTTCCATTAATTTCAGCGACCAAGACCAGACCAGGTTCACAAAAGCCTCGAAGTTTTTGCCAAATTGCTGAGCCTTCCATTGCGGAAAGGGGGACAAATCCCCAGCCATCATTCATTGAGCCGTTATGAATTTGAGAAAACATTTTACCCTCGCCATCTAAGTCATTAAAATTCACTTCTCTTAAACGCAGTTGTTTAATCCTGCCGGTAGCGCGGCTTGCCACCCGGACCAGCTTTTCCGGTAAATGCCGGCGCAGGGTGTAATGATACGCGTAAAGGTTTATTTCTTTACGGAAGCCACACCTTGTCAGAAGGTTTGCGTAGTAAGATGGATTGTAGGGCATGCCGGGATGATGATGCCCTCTGAAGCCTTCTATCAGCAATCCTAAACGTTCGTGAGGGGTCAAATCAACCGGGCCGATTACACGGGACATGCCATTGTCGGATAGCCAGCGGGACGCTGCCTTGACCAGGGCAGCAGTTACCGAGAGATCGTTTAGCGATTCAAAATAACCAAAAAAACCGGTTTTTCCGCCGGGGTAGGCGTGGTTTATGCTTGCCGCAATCCTGCCAACCGGGCGCCCATCTCTTACTGCCAGGAATGGCTGGGCTGTCACCCTGCTAAAAAGGGGATCAATAAACTGCCGGCTTGAATGCTCGAGCCGGGGGAAAGAAGGAGCACTGAAAAAATCATGGTAAATCGCCCGGGGGAAGGCGTTAAACGCCCGTAATCCATTTTGTTCTGAAACTTCTATTACTTCAACAGTCAAAACAGCACCTCTGGGTTTTTGTTAACAGATTATGCGGGCATGCGTGGCATTGAACCAAAAATTTTTATCACTAATCATACAGGGGAATATCAAACCTGTTTAGGTTGCAAAAAATAATTACTATTCAGACGCCCATGAAGCTTCGCTTCACCATCAGATGGATGAAAATGGTAAAGATTTATTTTCAGGGCAGAATATTTCGAGACGATAAACCATTCTCTCATTCTGACTTCTGACTCCTGAGTAGTTGCGAAAAATATTAATTGTTTATGTTTTAATTTTTTCTCCTTCCAGGGCGGCAGTCGGGTTGTCTAAAATTATTCGGCGTACAACTGCAGGGGATAACAGCTGGCGTAGAGCATGTACCGCCTTGTTCATGTCGGGTGAGCGGTTGAAGAGGGAATGAGCGTCGGACCCTAAAAAGTGGACAAATCCAAGTTTTGCCAGCTTAACAGCACACTGAGTAACCTCCGGACCAAGGTCGCCGGTCAGACTCCCGGCGTTAAGCTGGATCAGAGTTCCTTTTGCAACAGCTTTTTCTAGCCATGTTGGGTTTTTTAGGATCTGCAAATTCCTTTCCGGGTGGGCTAAAATTGGGATGATGTTCATTCTGATAAGAGCATCAAGTATTTCATCGGTTTCAGGTGGTATTGATAAAAAAGGCAATTCCACCAGTAAATACTTGTTGCCGTCATTAATAGTTAATATTTCGCCGGCCATTAAGCGTTTCAGGAGGGTGGGTTCCAGTCGCACTTCGGATGCGGGATACAACGGCGCCTGGATCCCGCCAGCTGAAAGTTTGGCTTTAAATTCAGTAAATTTTTGTAATATGCGCTTGCGCGTGTTACGGTACTGGATCTCACTGAAATGAGGAGTCAACAGGATAGCCTCCGTCCCCTCACTGGTGGCGGCCCGCACCATGGAAGTAGCCTCACCCCAAAAACTAGCCCCGTCATCTAAGTTTGGTAAGATATGGGTGTGAAAATCAATCATTTTTAACGGTCCTTTTCGCTTGTCGAGAAGTCCTGAATTTGACGAAACCGGTGATGCTACCTTAACTACCCCGTATACACACGCTTAACAGCCAGTAATTAATATTAGCGCGGAAAATTATTAAACGCAAGTATAAAGTTTATTATTAACTAAATGTAAATAATCGTTGTCAGTTAGCTAAACAAGTGGTATATTGAGTACAGGTAAACTAATGTAGTGTTATTAGTTTACCTGTTTTTTATGAACTAAACCCGGTGAAATGGGGGGTAAGGTATGAAAAAGAAAATACCTATAGCTTTTTTGGTGGTGCTACTTGGTATCGGTGCTTACTGGGGATACGCCAGGTATGGCAAAAAGCAACCGGATGGTCTACAGGTAACCGGAACCATTGAGGCGACTGAGGTGCAGTTGTGCGCTAAATTATCCGGCACCCTCCAAAAGGTTACGATCAATTCCGGCGACCAGGTAAAAAAGGGCCAGCTAGTGGCAATAGTTACCCGCAATGACTTGGTTGCGCAAAAAGAGAGAGATGCTCTAGGTGTTTTAAAAGCCGAGGCGCAATTGGCTGATCTCACATCAGGCGCCAGGTGGCAGGAAATAAAAGACGCTGAAACCGCGGTCAGCACAGCCCGGACTAATTATGACAAAGCCGATAAGGATTACATCAGGACCTTGGCATTGTTTCAGGAAGGCGCGATTTCCAAATCCGAAATGGAAAGGGCTGAAACAGCGTTACAACTATCTAAAAACCAGTTGGTGTCGGCTGAATCAAAACTAAGCCTAATTAAATCCGGCAGCAGGCCGGAGCAGATTGATGCAGCCCGGGCTGAACTTGAGAGAAGCAGTGCGATCTTGAAGGCTTCGGAAGCTCTGGTGGAAGACACCTTTGTAATTAGTCCGATTGACGGGATCGTGCTAACGAAAAATTTTGAAGAAGGTGAATTTGTCCAGGCCGGCGCTTCGGTGGCTACTGCTGTCAATCCTAATGATATGTGGATAAAAATTTATTTGCCTACAGATGACCTGCCCAAAATTAAATTAGGGCAGCAGGTTGCCTTCACAGTGAGCGGGAGTGAGGCAAAATATGCGGGAGTTATTGAAGAAATTGCTACAAGTGGAGAATATACACCAAAAACCATTCAGACTAAAAAAGAACGCACCAATATTGTTTATGAGGTTAAAATTAAAATTAATAATGAAAATGGCATATTAAAACCGGGCATGCCTGCCGATGTCACCATTGATGATGAGAGGTGANGATAATGGATGAAATGATCATAGATAACATAATTGAGACAGAATCATTAACCAAAGTTTTTGGTAGCCTGGTAGCAGTCAGTGACGTTACCTTAAAGGTTGTCAGGGGGGACATTTGGGGTCTGGTTGGGCCTGACGGTGCCGGCAAAACTACCCTGATGCGCATGTTTTGCGGCTTGCTCGAACCTACCCGCGGCAGGATTACCCGGACTGGTGACAGCTTCGGCTATATGCCTCAAAAATTCAGCCTTTACGGTGATTTGACAGTAACGGAAAATATCAATTTTTGGGGCGCTCTGTACAAAATCGACAGCAAGACAATCCGCCGGCGATCTGACGAAATACTAGAAATAACTGGTTTAGCCGGTTCCAAATCGCGGTTTGCCGATGACCTCTCCGGAGGAATGAAACAAAAACTGGCCCTAACCTGCGCTCTTCTGGCCAGGCCTGCTTTATTAATTCTTGATGAGCCGACCTATGGAGTTGACCCGGAATCCCGCAAAGAATTCTGGAAAATTTTATACAGGCTAAATAAAGAAGGAGTCACGATTGTCGTTTCTACTCCATATATGGATGAAGCGGAACTCTGTAAGAAAGTTGCTTTAATGAGCAAGGGAATAATTATGTCAACCGGTGATCCCGGCAGTTTAAAAAAGAGTTTTCCATACGGGATTCTGGAACTAAAGGCAAGTACGCGGGATCTGGACTTTATCAACGACCTTCCAGAGGTGGTTGACGGCGATTTCTACGGTGATAAGTACCATGTGGCAGTGTATGAAGTTGAACAAGCAAAAGCTGCCATTATTAATTTGCTTTCGGAAAAGAAGGTGGCAATTCACCATCTAGGACAGATTCCGCCCTCCATGGAGGATGTTTTCGTTGCAGTGACAAGAGAAGAGGTGGTTTAATGGAATATGCAGTAACCACTTATGAGCTTACCAGGTCTTTCGGTTCTTTTACCGCTGTCGACAGAGTCACCATGAACATCAGACAAGGGGAAATATACGGCTTTTTGGGGCCTAACGGTTCCGGAAAGACAACCACGATGAGGATGCTGTGCGGGCTATTGGAGCCCACTTCGGGCTCCGGTTCCGTGCTTGGGTATGATCTTGCCCGGGAGTCAGAAAGAATTAAGCAAAAGATCGGCTACATGTCCCAGAAATTCAGCCTCTATGAAGACCTGACCGTTTATGAAAACCTGGCGTTTTACGCGGGAATGTACAGTATTCCATATCACGAACGTAAAAAGAGGATTGTTGAAATGATTGAAATGGCCTGGCTGGTTGGCCGGGAAAATGAACTGCCGGCCAATTTGAGCGGCGGATTGAAACAACGTCTGGCCCTGGGGTGCGCTATTATCTCCCGTCCGTCTATATTATTCCTGGACGAACCTACCAGCGGGGTCAGCCCGACCAGCAGGCGAATGTTTTTTAAGATCATCCAAAAGCTGGCCAACGAGGGTACAACAGTCATGCTCACTACCCATTTTATGGATGAAGCGGAAAGGTGCCATAATATCGCCTTCATTTCCGGGGGAAGCCTGATTGCCAATGACACGCCGGACAACTTGAAAAGTAAGGTGATTGAAGGATGTATGGTGGAAGTGGACCTGCCTGACGCCATAGAAAGAATAAAGGATCTGGAACTGCTGCCCTATGTAAAAGAATGCTCCATCCACGGGCCGTTGCTGCACGTGCTGCTTGATTCCGGGAAAGATCTTACGGCATTTGACCGGTATACCGGGGTAAAAGCCCGGGTCATCACCCCTTCTCTGGAAGACGTGTTTATCTCACTGTCAAAATTAAATAGAAAGCAGGTATCCTAGATGAGCAGAATACTGGCAATCCTGAAAAAAGAGTTCTTGCAGATGAAAAGGGACCGGTTGACGCTCGGCATGGTCTTTATGCTCCCCCTGGTTCAACTGCTCCTCTTTGGTTTTGCCATTCAAACTGAAGTAAAGCATATATCCACCGTGGTATTTGACCAGTCCATGTCGCTAGAAAGCAGGGATCTCCTGGATTCTTTCAGTTCCTCCGGATACTTTGATATTACCGGTACTGCGAAAGGTTATGCTGAAATAACGAAAATGATCGATAGCGGCAAAGCCCAGGTCGGAATCATTTTTTCACCTGATTTTGCAGAAAAGTTGAGAAGAGGCGAAACGGCGCCGGTACAGGTACTGGTAGATGCCAGTGACAGCATGGTGTCTAATTCTGCCATTGCTATAGCCAACTCAATAGGAATGCTAAAATCACAAAAAATCATTATGCAGAAGACCGGCGTGCAAAGCATGCCATATGATATCAGGGTGCGACCCTGGTATAACCCTGACGGTGTAACAGCATATTATATGGTTCCCGCCATTTTGGGTACCATCGTGACCATGACCATGGTTATGATGACTTCCATGGGGATTGTCCGGGAGCGCGAAAGAGGTACCCTGGAACAGCTTATGGTTACTCCTGTAAGATCTTATGAATTAATGGCCGGTAAAGTAATTCCATATATTGCTCTCGGCTATGTGCAGATTACAGTTGCTCTCCTGGTGGGTGTTATTGTGTTTGGAGTGCCCATACGGGGCAGTTTACTGGAACTTTACCTGCTGACGTTGTTTTTTATTACAGCGTCCCTTGGAATCGGCATATTTATTTCAAATATAGCCAAAACCCAGATGCAAGCCTTTCAGATGTCGTTTTTTATCCTGCTGCCGAGCATCCTGCTTTCCGGCTTCATGTTTCCGAGGGAAGCAATGCCGTTATTAATTCAATATGTCGGGGATTTTATTCCCCTGACCTATTACCTGGTGATTATCCGGGGAATCGTTTTAAAGGGGATCGGCTTTCAGTATTTAATGCCCCAGGTTGTGTCACTGCTTATTTTTTCGGTTGTTATGATGACCCTAAGTATTTTCAAGTTTAAGAAAAAAATAGTATAGCTTTGTGTCCATATGGTACTATCGTGTATTTGTTCTCGCTTAGGAAATTATGCTTTTCAAGAGTTATGAACAAGTGACCTTTGGGCATATATAAGCGGCGATCAATTATAGGGCAGAACATGAGCCGCGCATGACTGCACAGGTCTCCGCAGGCGAATTTGTTCATATGTTCTTATGTTTTGAAAATGGTGGTGTATTAAATGGACTACAGGCAAAGGATTTTGACTGCCTTTAAAGAAATNGCCGTACAAAGGGGCTTTTCCAGTGTCACGATGGATGAATTGTCTGCCCGTGCCGGGGTTAGCAAAAGGACGGTTTACCGTTATTTTAAGAGTAAGGAAGAAATAATTAACGCGTTACTGGATGATTTTTTAAGTAATTTAGAACAAAGAATTCTGCAGATATTGGATTCTCGTGAAAATCCGGTTGAAAAGATAACAAATATAATTAAAGTGGCTCCCCAGATTAGTGGAATGATTCCACCACCGGTTTTGCATGATTTGCAAAAATATTACCCACATCTTTGGGAAAAGATCGAACAATTTCGCGCCGTGCGGATCCAGCAGTTTTTCAATAATTTCTTAACAACAAATGAGCACCGCTGTTTCAAAGTCATAAATCCCCAAATATTTACAACAGCTTTGCTGGCCAGTATCAGATCGGTAGTTAACCCGGTTTTTATGATAGATAATAACTTATCCATAGAAGACACAATTCAGACTTTGTTCACAATTTTTTTATTCGGTATTGTGGCAGAAAAGTAAAAACCGATAAAGAATAAGTTGACTTTAAAAACGGAGGCTAGAAACCAATTTTTTATGGTTTACCGCTTCCGTTTTTTTAACCAGATTATATTCATAAACTCATTAAAAAAAATAATCTGCTATATTTACTAAATGAACCAAAATTTACTTTTAAACGTCTAAACATTAGTTGAATTGTGTAGATATATTCAGGGAGGGATGGAAATGAAATTGTGGAGGAGCGCTGTTAGGTGTGCTTTGTTGTGCCTGGTCCTGGGGTTTTTCGTTCTACAGCCGGCAGTGGCACAATCTGATGATCTCATGTTAAACAACCAAGACGGTGAAACATCCGGAATGCTTGCGGCAATCGACGAAAAAACTGTAACTAGGGGGGAGAAACAGGTTGCCGTAAGCCTCGAGCAGGCTATCAAGATTGCCAAGGAGGCTTTCGTAGTTCCTGAAAGTTTCGATCAGTTTTCAACAGGATTCCATCAGTCTGAGAATGTAGCTTATTGGGACATGCAATGGTCTTGCAGCGCCAGTACAGGTGGTGATATGAGTGTTCAGGTGAACGCTGAAACCGGTGAGATTTGCGGTATGCATATTTATTTGCCGGCAATGACGGAGCAGGGTTATCAAGGATTGCCTAAGTATAACTGGGAGCAACTGGAAAGTACCGCCGCCGACCTGGCAAAAAAGTTACAGCCTGAACGATTTAAAAAAACCAGGCTGCAGCCGGAGCGGGATAATGATTACAATCATTTATCTTTAATTAAAAGACGGGGTCAGGTGAAATACCGCTACAGCTATGTCAGGCTTGTCAACGGCGTTCCTTATCCCGAAAACAGTATTAACATCACGGTAAGCGGGGACACCGGCGAGATAACCGGCTATGACCTCAACTGGGACGATTCGCGTGATTTTCCGGACGTAGCCGGGTGTATAACCCAGGCGCAAGCGGAGGAGATATTCCGGGCGAAAGCCGGCCCGGAGCGAGTCTACTTCCGGCCGCAAGTACCGGGTGGAAAAGAGGTACCACTCAAGCTGGTCTACCGGTTGCCCGGTTCACAAGAACAGGTAATCATCGATGCCCTGACCGGTAAATTATTAAACGAAGAGGAAGATTATTACGAGTTATACGATATGGCCGGGGGTGAAGAGTACGTCAATAACAGTATGAGACAAAAGGCAGTTGAGCTTACNCCGGTGGAAGAAAGCGCTGTTGAAGATACAAAAAATTTGCTGTCCAGGGATAAGGCTCTGGAAATGGCCAAGTCAGCAATTAAGATTCCACGGGGTTATACTCTGAACAGCAGCAGAATGGTGCAGGATTATCTGTTCAAGGAAAAAAAGATATGGAATTTCGATTGGCAAGGCGAGGATGACTCAAACCAGGGATGGATTAGCGCTGCTGTCGACGCGGCTACCGGAGAATTACTATNATTTAGTAAAGATCGTTCCTATAACCGTCTTNAAACNGCTGAAGCAAAGTTCAGTGAAGAAGCCGCCCGCAAGATAGCTGAAGACTATATCAAGAAATTGCAACCCGGCAAGTGGCAGCAGTTAGTGTTTGAAAACGCCCGGCCTGAGTACTGGTCAGAAACCGGAATGAAAGANGAGTCCAGCCCACGGTTATACAGCTTTCGCTGGGTCCGGGTGGAAAAAGAAATCAAATTTCCCCAAAACGGGTTTATCCTGGACGTGGACAGTGCCACAGGCGAAATTAATCGTTATGATATGACCTGGTGGGATGTTGACTTTCCCGAACCGCAAGGTGTTATGAGTGGGGAAGACGCAGCGGGCAGGTACTTGCAGGAAGCTCCTTTGACGTTGGCGTATTTATTAGTATGGTCCCATGACCAGTGGGGCGGACAGAGGGATCCGAAAATCCACCTGGTTTACCGCCAGGACCGGCGGGACTTTGCAATGCTTGACGCCATTACCGGCCAAACCCTTGATTATGATGGAAATATAGTCACGCGTGCTGATGAAAAGGGCAAGTTCGGCGACCTGGAAGGCCATCCGGCCCGTGAGGACGTGGAAATGCTTGCTCAATCCGGTATTGTCACAGGGGAAAACGGAAATTTCAGACCTGACGACGCCATCAGCCAGGCCGAACTGATCGCCATGCTGGTGAAAAGCGGCGGCCAGCTACCGTACATTAAGAAGATTCGCACGGGAAGCGGGGCCGGGAAGGATCCCTGGTATATCTCTTACTACGATGCGGCAGCGCGGATGGGAATCATTCAGGCCGGGGAACAGCCGGAGCCGGATGTAGCAGTCACCCGTGAAGTACTCGCCCGGCTCTCAATCAATGCCATGGGTTTATCTAAAGCTGCCCGGCTCGGTGATATCTACGTGCTGAACTTCCAGGATTCCGCTGAAATTGCCGAAAGTCTCAGAGGCTACGCCGCCTTAGCTTCCAGAATAGGCCTGATTGAACCGGTGGATGGAAAATTTCTGCCCAACGCAGTGGTAAGCAGGGCTGAAGCGGCAACAAGTTTGGTGAAACTACTAAAGAGCGGTAATTAATGACAAGAAGGGCAGGCAGATTGATATTTTTTACATTCTGCCTGCCTTTCATCCATCAGGCGGAGTAGTATCCGTCGAAGAGAGAGTGGTATTATATGGCATTTTTGCCATCCTGTTCCCCCCGTTCTTTTTCCTCACGCAATTTTTGTCGTACATCAGACCAAAGTTCTCTGGTCTGATTAATTATCATTGGAAACATTGATTTGGAAGGGTGCCTCAGGACGCGATCCAGCCATCTGGCCGCTTCCTGGTAATTACCTGTATTCATGTTTAATACGCCTAACAAGTAAGCTGTATTTATCTCTGACTTGACATTGGAAAAGTTCTCCTTTTCAAAAGCCAATGAAAGGTCTGCTATAGCCTTTTCGATATACTTTCGCTCTTGAACTTCTTCAGCTTTATATCTATAGAGCCAGGCGATTTTTAAATACAACATACCCATCTGGGATTTTTTAACAGGCCTGCCTTTAAGGCTGAAAATAGCCAGCAGAAAAGTTTCTATCGCATCTTCCAGAGTACGAACACCATTATAGTCTTTTAATGTATTCTCTTGCCAGAAAGCCATTAGGCGCGATTTTATTTCTTCTAGCTGTTCCTTTTTAAGGCGCATTCCAAATATTTCCTCATTAAATGCAAACCCACATACCGGGCAGACCATCATTTCGTAAAAAAGCGGATTAATATGCTTGTGGTGTTGGCAGAAATCATAATCCATTTTCAAGGTTTGAACGTATTTCGACAGGACCTTCGGTGATTCGAATTTTGCTTCGCAAATTGGACAAACAGATTTTTTATAGTATAGCATGCTTTTTAAATCAATCTCTTTTTTATCATTTTGTTTCTCATCTTCTTCATAAGAATGTTCGACTTCAGTTAAATGTTGTTCTAATAAATCTGCAAGGTCATTTTCTTCACTTTTTTCTAAACTGTTTCTGTCTTTATTTTTCAATAAACTATGTTCTTTTATTTCATTAATTAACTGTTCTTGTTGTTTATTTGGTTTACCATTGGTAACCTGGTTTTGGTCATTGTTCTGACCGGATAATCTGCGGTTGGTTTCGATTAATATCTTATTTCGGACATTAGATTGTCGAAGTCTTTTGCTTAAGGTTTCTATTATTCTTATCGCTGCTTTTGGGTTATTGTTTAAAAATTCCAAGAAGTCTTTTCGTTCCAGGCTAAAAATGATTGATTTTTCTAATGTCCTTGCGCTGGCGGAGCGATACCCGCCGTCTAAAAGGCTCATTTCTCCAAAAAAATCAGATGGTTCAAGTGTTTGGATAGCCATCTCCTGTTCCGTGGTTGACTTAGAATAAATCAGCACTTTTCCTGATATGATAAGGTACAAGCTTGCACCTTGATCTCCTTCGGAAAAAATGGTTGCATTCTCCTCAAAACGTTCTAAGTGCATTTTTCTAACCAAATCTTGCAACGGATAGTTAATGTCTTTTAAAAAAGATATTTTTCTCAAAATGGCTTTCAAGAGCATCCATATTAAAATTNCACCCACCTTTGAAAAATCACTCAANTACTATTTTATACTACCAAAATAGTATTTTAAAGGAGTTTTTTTCTTATAGATAGAAGATATATTCTTTTCTACCTTTTTCCTGATAAACAAAAAAAATTCCCTGTTATTATGGAGGGAATTGTGGGGGAAAGCCCCACTAAAAGATGGGTGATTATTTTAAAGGAGGTATATTAATAATAATATTCATTTTTGTTAATTATACATGAGCAAAAATTCCCAATCTACTAGGACCTTTGTCCTAAACCCAATTATTTATGAAAATTGATTAATATCAGCAGTAACATTTTATTGGTAACCTAATTTGCATATGGTATGAAACCCTTTCTCTTTTTTTTATCCATATCAGTAGCAATTGCCACTTTTTCTCGTTCGCTGGCAGAGGAGTAGAATTTGGCAGTCTGATCATCAAAACCCATCAAGAGATAAAGCGCAATTCCTGTAGCAAGCATTGGGGTATTATATTTTAGCAGGGTTAAACAAGTTATCACAAAAAGTATGATATAAAGTATTTTCGAGGAAAACGCTTTTACATAACGCATATGCTACCCCTTCTTTGGCTGAGGAACTCTAAAAACCCGGGGTTCCTGGTAACCCGGCTGTCATGGCATTCTACAATACTTTAGACCCGTGGTTTTGCGTCCATAGTTTTCACTATGTTTGCCTTTTTCAGTTTGCGTCTTTGATCAGATTATATAAGGTTATCAAGCATAAAAAAATCGGAAAAAAGAACTATTGTCGCAGGACTATAGTCCTATTTCACTCCCAAAAATTATTACGTCATAAGGCAGCAAAATTATCAAGACTGGTTTTGGGGTTGGGGAATCAAGTTGACTTTAACCCCTTAGTCAGATAAAATAATAAGTGCGCTATTTGTTGACTTATGAATGAATATATTTGTTTAATAAGCTGATGTGGCTCAGGGGTAGAGCAGCGCACTCGTAATGCGCAGGTCGTGGGTTCGAATCCCACCATCAGCTCCAGTAATATCAAGGCCTCCGGGGATTGGACCGGAGGCTATATTATTGCCTTTGGGGATAATTTGGGGATAATTATGATAAAACTATCCCTCAAGAGATGTAATAATACCGAATAAAAACCAAAAGGACAGGTGTGTTTTTAGCCTGCCTTTTTTTGTGTCCCTTTTGCCGTTACCCTTCATATTCTGATAGACTTGCTCCAATCGATCAGCCGCTTCCTTATCCGCACTCTTTAGGTAATGACCGTATATGTTGTAGGTTGTTCCTATGTCGGCATGGCCAAGGCGACCGCTGATACTTTTGGCCGGCAGACCCTGGTTAATCAACAAAGTGGCTGCGGTACCGGATGCCGTGAAAGGGGAGCGGTGGCAACTCGTGCCTTTTTAAAAACTTCGGAAACCACTTACTGATCGTGTCCGGGTGCATTGGCCTACCATCCCATGTAACAAATAAACGGTCCGAACCCTGCCATAAATCCCCGATTTTTAACCTTTCTTCTAGCTGGTTGGACTTACTTTAGTTCTTCCGCTTCCAAGGCTGTCAACAATGCCTTTATCTGTTGTTCATCGTAGCAAGCGGCTGGTTTCCTTGTGGTCTTTGGCGGTTTAACCCTACTGGCCGGGTTCGAGGATATGATCTGCCATTGTACGGCGTCCTGAAGGATACTGGATAATATTCTATGGTGATACAATACCGTGTTATCCGATAGCCTTCCTTGCTTGCCGTCTTCCCTGATACCATCCTCCTGTAGGTTGGCGTAAAACTCCAGCAAGTGAGCAGGCTTAATTGTTCAACCTTCAAATGCCCCATAGCCGGGAGTATACGAGAATTGAGTATTTGCTTATAGCGGAATAAAGTTTTTGGTGCGAGACTGACTTCATCATAATCCTTGAGCCAACGTTCAACGAAATCAGCGAAGGTTAGTTTTGTCGGATCTATATACATACCTTTTTCAATTTCTATCACGAATTCAGTTAATAATTTCTCTGCTTCCCGCCGACTCTGGCAGCGTGTTGTCCGGGTGCAGTTACGACAAGTTTTTTGTTCACAGGCAACCTTGACGGTGACAGTTTTCTTTTTCTTAATTTGCTTATCGCCCTTCATCCCACAACTGACAACAAGCCGCCAAGTATTATCTCCCCGTTTTTCAAGTGAACCTGTGCCTGCCATTTCTTAGACCTCCTTATTAATGTCGGTTAATATTTTTCGGAAGGCCCTTTCCGCTGCTTCAAGCCCCCCTGAGCCAAACTATTATTTATTTGCTTCAAAACATCTTTGCGTTGCCGCCCTCCTTTGATCCCTTTCCGGGTAAGTGATTGATATACCTTATTTACAGTAGTTATGCACTTGCAGTAAATTAGTACCAAAAAAAAATCAGAAAATACGCAAAAACCTCTTGACATTTTTAAAATCGCCCAACAATCGAAATGGATGGTATTTATTACCATTACATTATCGATATGGGTGATAAATAAATGAACCTGCAAAAACCGATCTTTGAAAACAAACAATATGGCCCTGGTGGTAAACTCCCCTTTTTGTGCTGGCTGTTTGACAGTTCTACCCGGAATCATATCTGGTGTATGAACTTGATTTCCACCTATGCCGTTTTGAAAAACGGCCTGGAATACCCCCTATTCTGGCGATTCTGGCGTAAAAACGAGAACCAGGATGATAAGCAAACCAAGCTGGAACTAGCACGGAAAATGCTCCTGGATCTCCGCAGTATCTGTGATGAACGTCTGTGGGTAGCTATGGACCGCTGGCTCCTATGCAAGAATTTCTTTAACTGGCTTGTCGAACATAACTTCGACTGGGTGACCAAGGCTAAGAAAAACACCGTTTTATATTGCAAATACCTTGATCCGGTATCCCGTAAAGAGCAATATAAGAAGATCAATCCGAAGGTATTGCTCCGAACTGTTTATGCAAAACTCTCTACTCTTGGTAAGGGCGGTGTCATCAGCATTCCTGATATCTACATCAAACTTCCCTATGACACCACAAACCGGAGAGGCCAGCCCATGAGACGCTGGTGGTATGTTCCAATTGCAGCTGTTGCATCCACGTACCGGAAAGAACCGGTTACTGTGGATGGAATTATTCACGAGGAAGATGAAAGTGCCACTTACCAGGATGCCTATTTGTTGATCAGCAACCGGCATGATGTGCCGGAAGAAGTTGCAGCCGTTTATGTCAAGCGCTGGCGCATTGAAGTGTTTTATCGCACGGTTAAACAGGAACTGGGACTCACAAACTGCCATTCGCGGTCGGAAGAAGCACATTTTGCGCATATGGAACTGCTTTTTACCACAGAAACCCTACTATGCTACGCAAGAATAAAAAATATGTTTATCAATCAGGTTTTTCAATCAAGCGACTCCAGCTTGATTCGGATGGAAGCTCCGGGATGGTGCAAAGGCGAAAAGCTTGCATTTAATCGAAAAACCAGGATTTACGGAAAGTCCCGGCGAAGAGCAGGTGTACCGTAAATAGCAGGGCACTTAAGCGAAGAGCGGCGTCATTATCCTTGAATACCTGGTGTTATAGGTAGAGCGGAACGCCTAGCACTGGGCTGCCTCGTGAAGTTAAGCCGGTATTGATAGGTTCTCAGTTATTAATAACTGGGACACGAAGTGAAAGCAGAAGTATTGAATTAAGAGAAGGTTTTTACAAATTTAAAGCAAGGCAACAAGAACATCAGAGTGTGTTTGCTTTTTAGCAAGATGCATTACTGGTGTTTTTTGTTTTTTATTAAAAAAAAGGAGGAATTAAAAATGATGAACGAGTGCTGGCTAATAGGGAGATTAACTAAAGATCCGAAGGAAAGACAAACGCCCGCTGGTAAAAAAGTTGCGAAAATGACCCTTGCAGTTGATCGAGACTACGCGAACAACAACGGTGAAAAAGATACTGATTTTATTGACGTAATCGCATGGGAAAAGCTTGCAGAAAGCTGCGTCAAGCACCTGGGCAAAGGCCGCCTGGTGTCCGTAAGAGGCCGGCTGCAGATCAGGTCCTACGACGACAGCCAGGGCGGCTTGACCCCCCAAAATTGGACACCTGGTATTAATAGCTTTTAGTATCATACAATTTCATAAAATATTAGCAATGTAGGAGCCTCAATGCGCCGCCCTTGACCTGGAGCCTCTGCAGGCTGTGTTTCCAAGGGATAGCGGGATGTGGCCTAAA
>Ga0067045_1030051_pt1 | contig 16953 bp, 10 predicted proteins | sample TerdegcTABiofilm_FD_59184 | JGI IMG/M metagenome (GOLD analysis project Ga0067045, IMG submission 59184) | Combined Assembly of (Gp0054472, Gp0054536) Wastewater bioreactor microbial communities from Singapore -Terephthalate degrading...
CGCAAGGCGGGCAGGTCGCCGAGGATCTGCGGCAACACCTCGTAGCGGTGCAGGGTACCCAGCAGGTTGGCGACGTACAGGTCCAGGGTCTGGCGGTTCTGGCCGGCCAGTTCGCTGCGGTAATAACGCTCGGCCAGGTGCTCCAGCGGCCACAACAAGGGTGCCAGGCACAGGGCAAGCAGGGCCAGGCTGCGCCAACGGGGTCTGCGGGGGAGGGCTGGAGTCATGGGCATCGGGGATCGCCTGGGGGTACCGCTGCATTATGCCTAGGCTTGCGCGGCGAGACACTCGCGCAACGCGTTACGCCACGCTGGCCGATCACTGACCGCTGCCGGGGGTTGCGTATCGCCCTGCGCAGTGGCGATATAGACGTCTTATAAAAATGCCAGGGGTTGTTGTATGTTGCTCGCCACGTTGATTCACCGCGCCAGTCTGGCCAGTCCGCAAGTCACCGCAGAGCAAGCACTGGAGCTGCTGCGTGAACACTACGGGCTGAGCGGGACGCTGCAGTCACTGGGCAGCCAGCAGGATCTCAACTATCGGCTCGACAGTGATCAGGGGCGCTTCGTCCTGAAAATCTGCCGGGGCGACTACGCCGCGTTGGAGCTTGAGGCCCAGCACGCCGCGCTCAAACACCTGGCGGCACGTCCCGGGTTGCATGTCCCGCGGGTCATCGCGGCGAAGAACGGTGCCGACCTGCTGACCCTGGAGCTGGCCGGCCAGTCCCTGCACGTGCGCGTGCTCGACTACATCGACGGACAATCCCTGACCCACCTCGATCACCTGGGCCATGAAGTGGTGGCCGGTTTCGGTCGGCTCTGCGGCGAAATGGACCTGGCCCTCGCCGGCTTCACCCACCCGGGGCTGGAGCGCACGTTGCAGTGGGATGCCCGGCATGCCAGTGCATTGATCGAACACCTGCTGCCGGTGATCGGCGACCCGCAACAGCGCGAGATGATCAGCACCGCCGCCTTGCACGCCGAGCGGCGCTTGTTGCCCCTGCAGGCGAAGCTGCCGGTGCAGGCGATCCACATGGACATCACCGACGACAACGTGGTCTGGACGCGGGACGCGCAACGCCATTGGCAGATGCAGGGGGTCATCGACTTCGGCGACCTGATCCGCACCTGGCGCATCACCGATCTGTCGGTGACCTGCGCGGCGCTGCTGCACCATGCCGATGGCGACCCGATGGTGATCCTGCCGGCGGTGCGCGCCTACCACGCGGTCAATCCGCTGCAGCGTGAAGAGTTGCAGGCACTGTGGCCGCTGATTGTGGCGCGGGCGGCGGTGCTGGTGCTCAGCGGTGAGCAGCAGGTGAGCATCGATCCGCAGAACCAGTACAGCCGCGACAACCTGAGCCACGAGTGGGAGATCTTCCGTGTTGCCACCTCGGTGCCGTTCGAGCTGATGGAGGCGGCGATCCTGGTGACGGCCGGCGAGTCGCTGCCAGTGATCGCCAGCCAGGGATTTGCCCCCTTGCTGCCGAGCCTGGTGGGACGCGAGTTCGCCCTGATCGACCTGGGCGTGCTGAGTGCCCATTTCGAAGCCGGCAACTGGGAGCAGGAGGGGATCGATCAGCGTCTGCTGCTCGAAGCGGCGTCAGCCCACGGCCTGGCGGCCAGTCGCTACGGGCAGTACCGCTTGTCCCGGACCCGCCCGGACAGTGCGCAGGAACCGGACACTTACCCGCTGCACGTTGACTTGCAGGTGCCGGCGGGCACTGCGGTCGAGGCGCCGTTTGCCGGTGTCGTCCACCTGAGCACCGATGGCCGCCTGCAACTCGACAGTGCCCAGTTGAGCGTGCGCCTGTGGGGCGTCAGCCCGTTGCTGCACAGCGGTGCCGCAGTGATCAAGGGCCAGGTGCTGGGGGAGGCCAGCGGCGCATTGCGGGTGCAATTGTGTCGTGGCGCCGAACTCGATCCGCCGCTGTTCTGCACGCCGTCCCGGGCCCCGGCCTGGCAGGCGTTGTGCCCGTCGCCGGCGGCGTTGCTGGGGTTGGCCTGCGATGCTGAGGCCGAGCTTGATCCACGCACGTTGCTGGCCCGCCGGGATGCCAGCTTCGCCCGTTCGCAAAAGCACTATTACGTCGATCCGCCACGCATCGAGCGGGGCTGGCGCAACCACCTGATCGACATGCGGGGCCGCTCCTACCTGGACATGCTCAACAACGTCGCGGTGCTCGGCCACGGTCACCCGCGCATGGCTGCCGAGGCCAGCCGGCAGTGGTCGCTGCTCAACACCAACTCACGCTTTCACTATGCGGCCATCGCCGAGTTCTCCGAGCGCTTGCTGGCGCTGGCGCCGGACTCGATGGACCGGGTGTTCCTGGTCAACAGCGGCAGCGAGGCCAACGATCTGGCGATCCGCCTGGCGTGGGCCTACAGCGGCGCGCGCGACATGCTCAGTGTGTTGGAGGCGTATCACGGCTGGACGGTGGGGGCGGACGCGGTGTCGACCTCGATCGCCGACAACCCCAAAGCACTCAGCAGCCGCCCGGACTGGGTGCACCCGGTTACCGCACCCAACACCTACCGGGGTGAGTTCCGTGGGCCCGACAGTGCGCCGGATTACGTGCGCAGTGTCGAGCACCACCTGGCTCGGCTGGACGAGCAGAAGCGCCCGTTGGCGGGCTTTATCTGCGAGCCGGTGTATGGCAATGCCGGTGGCATCTCGTTGCCAGCGGGGTATCTGCAGCAGGTCTATGGGCTGGTCCGCGCCCGCGGCGGGGTGTGCATCGCCGATGAGGTGCAGGTGGGTTATGGGCGCATGGGCAAGTTTTTCTGGGGCTTCGAGGAGCAGGGTGTGGTCCCGGACATCATCACCATGGCCAAGGGCATGGGCAATGGCCAGCCGTTGGGGGCGGTGATTACCCGGCGGGAAATTGCCGAAGCGCTGGAAGCTGAAGGGTATTTCTTCTCTTCGGCCGGTGGCAGTCCGGTGAGTTGCCGCATCGGCATGGCGGTGCTGGATGTGATGCAAGAAGAAAAGCTGTGGGAAAACGCCCAGGTCGTTGGCGGTCATTTCAAGGAGCGTCTGGAAGCCTTGATCGAGCATCATCCGTTGGTCGGTGCCGTGCACGGCTCCGGTTTTTACCTGGGGGTCGAACTGGTCCGCAACCGCGAGACGCTGGAGCCGGCCACCGAAGAAACCGCCCGGCTGTGCGACCGTCTGCGCGAGCTGGGGATCTTCATGCAACCGACCGGAGACTACCTCAACGTCCTCAAGATCAAGCCGCCGATGGTGACGTCGCGCCAGAGTGTCGACTTTTTTGTCGACATGCTGGCGAAGGTGCTGGACGAAGGGTTGTAAGCCCGCGCTGGCGAGGGTGGCCGTTCGGCCGCCATCGCTGGCAGGCCAGCTCCCACAGGTTTGATGGGTGTCTGCAAAACCTATGAGCTCCGTGGGAGCGGGCTTGCCCGCGATAGGGCCAGTAAACCCTCCATAAATATCGATTATTATCGGCATTAACAGCTAGAAAAATACAAATGCGCATATCAGGCCCTTTAAAAGCCGATTTTTATCGGTTATAAAGTCGCCTGACGCCGCGCTGTGGATTTCTGCGCCCGGCCGAACCTCTTTCTGTCATCGGTCGATGCCACGCTCGGCCCCCTGCACCCGCCCGGGAGATGATTCATGAGTCGTATCGTTACTGTCGCCGCTACCCAGATGGCCTGTTCCTGGGACCTTGAAGCCAACATTGAGACCGCCGAGAAGCTGGTCCGTGAGGCCGCGGGCAAGGGCGCGCAGATCATTCTGATCCAGGAGCTGTTCGAAGCCCCGTACTTCTGCCAGAAGCCGAACCCGGACTACCTGCAACTGGCGAGCCGCGTTGAAGACAACGTGGCCATCAAGCACTTCCAGAAAGTCGCCAGGGAGTTGCAGGTGGTCCTGCCGATCAGCTTCTACGAGCTGGCGGGCCGGGCGCGCTTCAACAGCATCGCGATCATCGATGCCGATGGCAGCAACCTGGGGATTTATCGCAAGAGCCACATCCCCGATGGCCCGGGCTACCACGAAAAGTATTACTTCAACCCGGGCGACACCGGCTTCAAGGTGTGGAACACCCGCTACGCGAAAATCGGCGTGGGCATCTGCTGGGACCAGTGGTTCCCGGAGTGCGCCCGCAGCATGGCGCTGCTCGGCGCCGAGATTCTGTTCTACCCGACGGCCATCGGCAGCGAACCGCACGACAAGAGCATCTCCTCGCGCGACCACTGGCAGCGCGTGCAGCAGGGTCATGCCGGCGCCAACCTGATGCCGTTGATCGCCAGCAACCGCATCGGCAACGAAGAGCAGGACGGCTACGACATCACCTTCTACGGTTCTTCGTTCATCGCCAACCAGTTCGGCGAGAAGGTCGAGGAGCTCAACCAGACCGAAGAAGGCATACTGGTGCACAGTTTTGATCTGGATGAGCTGGAGCACATCCGCAGCGCCTGGGGTTCGTTCCGTGATCGGCGTCCGAACCTGTATGGCCCGCTGAAAACCCTAGACGGTTCCCTGGAGTCCTGATTGTTATGACCACTTTGCACAGCACCCCCCGCGCCGACGGTTTCTACATGCCGGCTGAATGGGCCCCCCAGACCCAGGCCTGGATGGTCTGGCCCGAGCGCCCGGACAACTGGCGCCTGGGCGGCAAGCCCGCTCAAGCGGCCCACGTGGCGGTGGCCAAGGCGATTGCCCGCTTCGAACCGGTGACCGTTGCCGTGTCCGCCGGCCAATACGAAAACGCCCGGGCCCGCCTCGACGTACCGAATATTCGCCTGGTCGAGATGTCCAGCGATGACGCCTGGGTGCGGGACACCGGCCCGACGTTCGTCATCAACAACAGCGGTGAAGTGCGCGGCGTGCACTGGGACTTCAATGCCTGGGGCGGTTTCGACGGCGGCCTGTACTCGCCGTGGAACCGTGACGCACAAGTTGCCGGCAAGATCCTCGAGATCGAGCGCAGTCCGCGTTACCGCACCGAGGGCTTCGTGCTCGAAGGCGGTTCGATCCACGTCGACGGCGAAGGCACGCTGATCACCACCGAAGAATGCCTGCTCAACCGCAATCGCAACGCGCACCTGAGCCGCAGCGAAATTGAAGCGGTGCTCAGCGCGCAACTGGCTGTGGATAAGATCATCTGGCTGCCGGACGGTCTGTACAACGACGAAACCGACGGCCATGTGGATAACTTCTGCTGTTACGTGCGTCCCGGTGAAGTGCTGCTGGCCTGGACCGACGACCCGCAGGACCCGAACTACCCACGTTGCCAGGCGGCCATGAAGGTCCTGGAAAACAGCACCGACGCCAAGGGTCGCCCGTTTGTCGTACACAAGATGCCGATTCCGGGGCCGCTGTATGCCACGGAGGAAGAGTGTGCCGGGGTTGATCCGGTAGACGGCACCCAGGAGCGTAATCCTACGGTGCGCCTGGCCGGTTCCTACGTGAACTTCCTGATCGTCAACGGCGGCATCATTGCCCCGAGCTTCGACGATCCGCTGGATGGCCCGGCCAAGGAAATCCTGCAGAACCTGTTCCCGCAGCATGAAGTGGTGATGGTGCCGGGGCGTGAACTGTTACTGGGTGGCGGCAACATTCATTGCCTGACCCAACAGCAGCCTGCACCGCACAAAGGTTGAGTGAAGATGTAACAGCCTGTGGCGAGCGATGACCGGGTTTTTTAGCCCACGACATCGAGTCATGCCCAGCAAGCCCGCAGCCCGGAAGGCCTGCGGGCTTTTTATTGCCGCACGTCGGGCTGCCAGTCGCCTTGGCATAGCTCTTGTATATGCCCGTGAGTAATTCTCGGGAATGTAGAACGGCGTTGTTCTGTCATAAACCTTGGATAAGTTGGCCGCTCAAGAACCGGGAGAGAGCGCTGCAATGAACAGGGTCAGCGAGCAGCCAGCGCATCCCTTGGCACTGAATGGCGAGTCGCTGCAGGTGCTGGCGCAATGGTTGAAGTCTAATGGAACGCGACAGGTCAGAGACTCTGACCCGCGCAGGATGATGATCGAGCGATACCCCGCTGGTTTGTTCAGCGAGGCGGAACTCGAAGCGCTGTGGGATGTGATGCAAGGATAGACAACAAGGGATTGGTAAAGCGCTGCCGGGATGGCAGCGCTTTTTTTTGCCCTTTAGAAACTGTAGGTCCCGGTGACGACCAGGCTGCGGGGTGCCCCTGGCAGGATCTGGTAGGCGCTGGTCGACGACTCGTAGTAAGTCTTGTCGCTGATGTTGTTCAGCGCCGCGCGCAGGTCCCAGTCTTTCTGGCGGAAACCGGCCAGGGCGTCCCAGCGGCCGTAACCGGGCAGGACCGTGGTGTTGAGGTTGTCGGCGTAACGATCGCCCACCAGGGTCAGGCCAGTCTCGGCGTACCAGCCCATCTCCGGTTTCCAGGTGATGAACAGGCTGCCGTTGCGCTTGGCGACGTTGCTGATGCGCTTGCCTTCAAAGCCGTTGTTGTCCTTCTCGACGGTGGCGTCCTGAAAGCCCATGCCCCCTCGCAGATACCAGTTGCCGGTGATTTTCCCGGCGCCGGTCAGTTCGATGCCGCGCGAGCGTTGCATGCCGGTCAGCAGGGTCACGGTCGGATCGTTGGGGTCGCTGGTGCGACGGTTGTAGAGCTCAAGCTCGTAGATCGCCAGAGTCGTGCTCAGGCGGTCATCGAGCCAGTCGCTCTTCACGCCGATTTCCTTTTGCTTGGTCAGCTCGGGGCTCAGGTCGTTGACGTTGGTGGTCAGGCCCGGGGTGATGCCGATCAGGCCGCCGCCGACGGGCGAGAAGGTCTTGCTCCAGGAGGCGTAGAACGAGTGGTTCTGCAGCGGGGTCCAGACCACGCCGAGCCGTGGGCTGGTGCTGTGGCTGTCGCGGTCTTCGGAGAGGTTCTTGAGCTGGTTGGTCGAGTCGACATCGAAGGTGTCATACCGCACGCCGGCCAGCAGTTGCCATTGATCGTTGAGGCGCAGTTGGTCCTGCAGGTAAATGGCGCGGCTTTCGACTTCGGTGTGGGAGTCGCTGAAGACCTGCATGCGCCCGGTGTGCACGATGTTCCGGTCGGGGTGATACAGGTCCAGGGTCGGCACGGCGCTGTTGCCCGGCGCCGTGGTGGCCGCGTTGTACAGCTTCGGATCCCGGCGCTGGCTGCCCAGCTCCAGCCCGCTGAGCAGGCGATGCTCGAGGCCGAAGGTGCTGAAGCCGCCTTCCAGTTCCAGGTTGTTGAACACATTGCGGGTGGTCAGGTCCTGTTGCCAATGCTGGCGAACCACCTGGTTGGTCGTGGTGTTCACATTGGTGACGTAGGTGTTGTCGAAATCACTGTTGAGCTTGAACACCCCCAGGGTGTGGCGCAGTTGCCAGTTGTCGGCAAGCTCGTAACTGAGTTTCGAGCGCAGGGACTGCGACTTGTCATCGATGAAGTCGTTATCGGTGCCGTAGGTGGTATCGCGGCCGACGTCGGCGGGCCGTCCGTTGATGGCCGGGATGCCACGATCGGGCGTGCGGTTGTAGCGGCTGTATTCGTATTGCACCAACCAGTTCAGGTCCGGTGTCAGTTGCCAGCTCATCGACGGTGCGAACAGTTGGCGGCTGCCACTGACGCCGTCGCGAAAGCTGTTTTCATCCAGGTTGCCCATGTTCAGGCGCAGGCTGAGGTTTTCGCTCGGGTCGGTGCTCAGGTCGGCATACAGGCTGCGCATGTCCTCGCTGCCGCCCTGGGCTTCGATGGTCGAGCGGCGGCCGAACTCTGGCAACTTGCTGACCCGATTGACGATCCCGCCTTGGCTGCCACGGCCGTACAGCACCGCGGCCGGGCCTTTGAGCACTTCGATGCGCTCGATGTTGTGCAGGTCGCGCACGTACTGGCTGTCGTCGCGGATGCCGTCGAGGTAGAAGTCGTTGCTGGCGTCGAAGCCGCGGATGCGCAAGCTGTCGAAGCGCGTGTCGGCGCCGCTGCTGACGTTGGGGATGCCGCCCAGGGCCGTGCCCAGGTCGTTGGTGCCGTAGTCGGAGAGGTTGGCGGTCTTGATCGAGTCGATGGCCTGCGGGACGTAGCGCACCGGGGTGGCGGTGCGGGTCGCGGTGCTGACTTCCTTGACCCGTGGATCGTCGACTTCGCCCACTTCGGCGCTGATCGAGGTGGCGGGCAATTCAGTGGTGGCAGCGCAGGTAAAACCGCCGGTCAACGAGGCGCACAGGCCCAGGGTGACGGACGTAAGACGAAAGGGGGCAGGCATTTGAAACGCATCCGAAGGGGTGGGTCATTCGAGGGTGCGAATGGTAATGCTTGCTATTTACTTCCGTTAATTATTCCTGAAGCGTTACATGGATTGATTGTTTCTAATTATTTCTTAGGGATTCGACCGCTCTGCGCAACACACCAAATCGGGGAGTGAGGTTTTTCCAGGCGTGCGACAGGCATAGCCTGCTGCCCTCCCATTCTGAGCCTTTGCTGGAGCCCTGCATGTCTGGCCCGACCCTTCACTACATTTACGATCCCTTGTGTGGCTGGTGCTATGGCGCCAAACCCCTGGTGCAGGCCGCTCAGGCGGTTTTGCCGGTGCTGCTGCACGGCGGCGGCATGATGACCGGCGCCAACCGGCAGCCGGTGAGTGCGCAACTGCGCGACTACGTGATGCCCCACGACCGGCGAATTGCCGAGTACAGCGGGCAGCCGTTTGGCCAGGCGTATTTCGATGGGCTGCTGCGCGATCACTCGGCAGTTTTCGATTCTGCGCCACCGACCGCGGCGGTGCTGGCGGCGCAGAATCTGGGTGGTCGGGGCCTGGAACTGCTCGGGTGCCTGCAGAGCGCGCACTATGTGCACGGCCGGCGCATTGCCGACGCGGCGGTGCTGCGGGAACTGGCCGCCGCTATTGGCCTGGACGCCGAGGCCTTTGACGCCGAGTTCAAGCAGGTGGTGGCCAACGAGTTGCAGGTCCACTTCAAGCACAGCCGGTCGCTGTTGGCAGAGGTCGGCGGGCAGGGGTTTCCGACGCTGGTGCTGGAGCACGATGGCCAGTTTTCCCTGATCGATATCGGCCCTTGGCTGGGCCAACCCGAAGCCTTTGCCCAATGGCTGGGCCAGTCGCTGAAACAGCCTGAAGGTGATCGTGCGGCGGCGGGTCCGGCCTGCGGGCTGGACGGCTGTAGTCATTGATCGAGTGGGCTCGGCCGTTCGTCGGAGGGCCTGCGAGTGCGCTTGGCAACTGATTTCTTAGACAATTTTCGTCTTATTACAGACGATTCACGAAATTGACACACTGTTACATGCGCGGCTAGGATTCGCGCCAACGCCTGTGGCACGTAGCCACGACTCAAAACAATAAAAAGGGCCCGCCACGCTTTTGTGTGGGCGGGCCCTTTTGTTTAGGGATGAAAAAAGAGCGCAAAAGCAGCCATTTCAGCCAGCGGTCACAGCGCGTATCAACCCGTAATAAGGAAAATAACATGTTGAATAAGCGTATTAGTCTGATCGCACTGGGGATGTTGAGCGCGACTCAAGCAATGGCCAATGACCAAGCTGAGTCCAAGGGTTTTGTTGAAGACAGCAGCCTGAAAGTGCTGCTGCGCAACGCTTACATCAATCGCGATTACAAGGATGGTAACGACGACAAGGCCGAATGGGGCCAGGCTGCCATTGGCACCTTCTCCTCGGGCTTCACCCAGGGCACCGTAGGTGTCGGCGTGGACGCTTTCGGTCTGTACGCTCTGCGCCTGGACGGCGGCAAAGGCCGTAGCGGTGCCGGTGGTATCGACTTCTTCAAGCAAGGCGACAGCGGCGCTGCGGCCAACGACCTGTCCAAGGCTGGCGCGGCGGTGAAATTCCGTCTGTCGAGCACCGTGCTGACCTACGGTGACCAGATGCCGGCCCTGCCGGTGCTGAACTACGACAACTCCCGCCTGCTGCCGGAAAGCTACACCGGTACCCTGATCACTTCCAAAGAGATCGAAGGCCTGGAACTGAACGCCGGTCGTTTCACTGCCGAGTCGCGTAAAAGCGCGGAAGGCCGTGACAGCGGTGGTCTGAAGTCGATCAACGTGTTGGGCGGTAGCTACCAGTTCACCGAGCAGTTCAAGGGCGCGCTGTACGCTTCCGACGTCGAAGACGTGCTGAAGAAGCAGTACATCAACCTGAACTACGTGTTCCCGCTGGCCAGCGATCAGTCCCTGACCCTGGACCTGAACGGCTACCGCACCAAGCTGGAAGACTCCTACGTTCGTGAAAGCGGCGCCACAGGCGACGACAACAAGATCTGGAGCCTGGCCGCCACCTTCGCCACCGGCCCGCACTCGTTCACCCTGGCGCACCAGCGCAGCACCGGTGACAGCAACCTGGGCTACGCCTACGGCGGCTACCAGAAAGACCAGGGTCGTGTCGGTGACGGTGGCAACACCATCTACCTGGCCAACTCCTACTGGTCCGACTTCAACGCTGAAGACGAGCGCAGCTGGCAGTTGGGCTACGGCCTCGACTTCGGCGCTTTCGGCGTGCCTGGCCTGACCTACAACGTGGCTTACGTGCGTGGCGACAACATCACCACCTCCACCAGCACCGGTGGCACCGAGCGCGAAATCTTCAACCAGTTCAAGTACGTGGTCCAGAGCGGCCCGGCCAAAGACCTGAGCGTGAAGCTGCGTAGCTCGATCCTGCGTGTGTCGCAGAAATCCAGCGAGTACAACGTCAGCGGCAACGAGCTGCGGGTGTACGTGGATTACCCGATCAACGTGTTCTGATACAGCGTGCGTGATCGCGGCCTGATACCAGGCTGACAAAAAAGCCCCGACTGGTTCGGGGCTTTTTCATGGGCGGTGAGGGCTAGTCGTGTCGCTGGCCTTCTATCGCCTCGATCATGGCCACAGGCCGACCCTGCCGGTCCATATAGGCTGCCAGTTGCTCAAGGCGCTGCTCCAACGCCAGCAACAGGCGATTGCGGGTGGCCTGTACTTCGCTCTTGTTGAAGAAGCCCGGTTCCACGGTGTAGAGGTTGAACATTCGGTTGATCTGCGCCGGTGAGCAGATGATGCAGTTCTGCGCGGAGCTGTGGTTGTACAGCGCGACCATTTCCCCGGTGGTGGTGTCGGCCGGGTGCATGAACAGCATGCTGATGGACTGGCCTTCGCGGATCCGCACGTTCTTGTCGGCCAACTGGAAGCAGGCTTCCTTGCCGTCGCGCAATTTCACCCAGAACTCGTGCTCGTGAACGTTGCGGCTGCTGACGTAGGACGATGACGAACCGCCGCCGACGTAGCCACTGCCATTGCTGATGTAGCCACCGCCCGAGCTGTGGGAGTGACCGGCCTGCAGGTGCAGTTGGTTGCGTTTCTGGCTGTCCAGCACTTCGCCGCTGACCACGAAGAAGTTGAACGAGCGCTCGTAGTGGTTGAACGGTTCGTCGATGAACAGATCGTCTTCGGGCGTCAGGCTGATGTCATACATGGTGCGGATCATTTCATCCCGCGCCGCCTTGTCGTTTTTCGCCCGCAGTTGCAGTTCGGCCCGGCGAATCCTGGCGTCGTCGATGGCCTTGAGGGCTTGCGCCTTGACGATCGGGGTCTTTTCCTGGGCATAGGCGGCGGCCTTTTCGGTCGCCTCCTTGAGCACCGGCGCGGCTTTGTGCCCAGCCTCGACGGCCAGGTCCTTGGCCTTGCTCAGGGCTTGAGTGGCCTTGGCTGCCAGCTCAGGGTTGGCATCGATCGCTTTCTGCTTGAGGTCGTTCCACAGGCTCATGCGTCATTCCTCATCCGTTACCTATGAAAAGGCCGCCTGCGATCGTGCACGGTTTTCCCGTTGCAGGCGGCCGATCAATCACTCGACAGCGCTCGTCAACTCGGGGTTACCGAAGCCTTTGAGTGCTGCGTTGGACTTGGCGAAGTACTGGCTCCAGAAGCCTTCGAGGTTCTGGATCATCTTGCCGCTGCGGTAGCCGTTCTTGATCTGGGTGGGCACGAAGGCCGCCCCATGCACATAGACCCGGGCCCCGCCAAAGTCAGCCAGCAGGTTCTGCTTTTCGACCTTCGCCAGTTCCACCTGCGGGTTGATCTCGCGGATCCCGTTGTTGCTGTAGAAGCTGCCGAAGTCGCTGTACTCGAGCATGTCGGACATCAGCAGGATGACGTTCTCATTGACCCCTTCGGCGCTCTTGAGGTCGTCGCTGATGGACTTCAGGCTGAACAGGATTTCACTGCGCGGGATGTCCGAGCTGGACTTGCCCATGGCGTTGGCGAAAGCCTTGCCGAAGCGCTGATAGAAGGCGCTCGATTGACCCTTCATGCAGCTGTCGAACTTGCGGCTGGCCATCATCGGCACATCGCCGAGCACGGCCGGGTCGATCGGCTTTTCCAGCTCGCCGGCAAACTGCAGGCGCGTGTAATGGCCGTCGAGGTAGGCGCTGAACGAGTACAGGCGCAGCTTGTCGCCCGGCTGCAGGAAGCGCTTGATGTGGCCCCAGGCGGTTTTCTGCAGGTCCTGGGTCAGCGGTGTGGTCTGGTCGACCACCACCGTCAACATGCGCCCGGAAGGCGCACTGCGAAACTGCTCGATCTTGGTTTGGGCGTAGCAGCTCGGCACATCATTGCGCTCCGCTGCCACCAGGGCAGCGGGCACGAATGCCAGAGCCAGCAACAGGCTCTTGAACTTCATCAGACCTCCTGCTTGTCGAGCATTTGCAGCTTGCGCGCACGACGGATAGTGGCGGCGTCCACGCCTTTTTTGTTGGCCACGTAATCGATGTCGTCTTCATCGAAGGCGGTCAGGTCGCCGAAGGCATTGTGGTCGAAGCCGGTGGCCGATGGAGCAGGTGCTGGTGCTGGTGCGGCGACGGGGGCAGGCGCTGGCTCGGGGGCCGGGGCGGCTTCCACAGTGACAGCCACGACCTGGGCGACGACAGGGGCAGGGGCGGGTGCTGGAGCGGCGACTGGTGCCGGAGCGGGAGCAACGTAGAAGATCTTCAAGGCGGCGAAGCTCTTTTTGTAGTCGCTCAGTTCCGGATCGTTGTCATTGATCTGTTCGAAGCGCGGGTTGGCCCTGGCAATCAAGTCGTTGATTTTGTCATCGTCACCCGCATCAATGGCGGCCTTGAGTTCCTTAACGATCTTGGACATGTAGTCGACGATGACCTGCCGATTCTGCTTGTCGGTTTCTTTTTTGGCGTCTGTTTTTTCCTTGGTCGCCGCCTTTTCGTCTTCTTGGTGGATGTAAGACTCGAAGGTCCGATTCAGCAGATCGGAGCGCAGTTTTTCCTGGTCGGTGCCGCTGACACGGAACACTTTCAATTGCAGGCCTTGCAGCGTACCCAGCGAAGCTTGCGCGTCGTTGGCGACACAGCGCGCTTTGTTGGCGTGATAACGCATGTAGTCATTGGCGCTGGAGAACTTGTGGGTCAGCTCCCAGGCCTTGCGCGAATGCGTGCCGGCAAAGCCGAAGATGAACGCCAGGTAAGTGGAGCTCGCCTGAATGAAGATGAACAGCCCGCTCAAGACGGCAAAGGTCACCAGGGATGCACGGTGCAAGGCATCGATCTGATCCTGCGCCGATTTGCCTGCAGCGCTATCGGACAGCGCCTGCATGTCGTCCGGCAGCGGAACGCCATCGTTGGCCGGGAAGTCGTCGGCCGACTGGCTCACGGCTGGCGGGTTGGCGATCAGGTCGGTTTCCTGGGCATTGAGGGTTTCAGTACGGACCCAGAACGCAGCAATGGCCAGGCCGAGGATGAAAATCCCATAACCGATCAGCATGGTGTAGCGCTTGGCCGGCTTGTCGCCGTCCTTGTCCACTTTGACCCGGTTGAGCATTTGTTGATATTGCGCGTCTGCGTCATCGATGTTGGTGTTGTCGAGTGTGATGACAGCAGTGCTCATCATGTCGCCACCGGCACCGCTGCGACGCAGGTTCTCGTAGGACATGATGTGGTCAACGACGCGGTTTTTGTACAGCGCGCGGCCGGCAAACTCGGACAGGAACAAACCGATAATCGAAATCACCAGGCCGATGGCGAATGCGCCGGCCAGTGCCGTGTTAGGCGTGGCAAGAGTCAGGGCAAATGGCGCCAGGGCGAAACCGAAGGCCGTGGCTTCGATCAGCATCAGCACCACGATCAAGGTCCACAGGCCAATCCCTTTCTCGCGACGACCGTCTTCGTGGATCTTGCCCAGGTAGTCCTGGTTGCGGCGGAAGGCGGCTTCCGACGGTTGGTGTTGACGATAGTAGGCCTCGTAGAACCCACACAACTCCCTCTCAGACGACAGGAAGCCGAGGGGTTTGAGGTTGGTTTCGCTGGCCTTTTCTTTTTCACCTGGGTTCTTGACCCAGTGGCGAATCCGGCCAAAACCCGGCATGCGAATGCGCAGGTTCATCCACCAGTATTTGAAGGAAGACCAGTAAACAATGACCGGAATGGCCATCAGCGTGGTGAACACGACCGGTATGATCACATACCAGTACGCGGTAAAAAACGCGCGGAAAATCTCGAGCATGGGTGGGTTCCTTTCTACTTATCGACGCTTGGGAGTGAACTGAGCGACGTAAGCGTCACCCTGTTTCGGGTAATAGATTTCACCGGCGACCGCATTGCCGGCGCGTTTGTCGAACACGATGTCGATGCAGCTCAACGGGGCTTTTTGCTGATCGAGTGCGAACACGCGGTACAGAATCTGGCTCTCGCCTTCGTAGGTGTTGGCCACCGAGGCGTAGCTCGGGCTCTGCTTTTTCTGGGCGCCGGCAAAGTCGGTGATCAACTGCATCTTCGGTGCCTGGGCCACTTTGGCGCCGTCACGCAGCACGGCAATCGGGCCGACAGCCACGGAGTGACCGTTCACCGCCGTGGCCCATGGCTTGCCGTTCAGCCCCGGGAAAAACTCGGTGGTGGCGAACTCCTTCAGCGGCTTGTCGTCCGCCAGGCTCTTGACCTGTCCCTCGACACGCGGCAGGTCGGCCACGCAGGAGCTGAGCGGGGCCGCCGCGTTGGCGGTGCCGATGATGGCGAACGGCGAGCTTTTCGGCGTGATGCCCATGGCCAACTGCGAGCGGGTATCGGTCACTGGACGGCCACCGAAGTCGACGCCACCCTTGCCGCTGAGCGGCACATTCGGCGAGCTGTCGACAACCACAGGCGCCTTCACCTCAGGCGTTGCAACTGGCGCGGGGGCCTTGCTCGCAGGTTTGCTGGCCACGACCGCAGGCTTGCTCGAAGGCTTGCTAGTCGCCGGCTTGGCGGTAGTTGCAGGCGCGGTGCCGTGGGCGAGGTACTTGGCGTTGCTGCGCTCATTGCGCACGCGCTCCACCAGCAACTGCTCGCTCTGCACTTCGACGAACTCGACACGGCGGTTCTCGGTGCGCCCTTGCTCGGTGGCGTTGTTGGCCAGCGGACGCGATGCACCGGCGCCCTGGTAGTAAATGTTCTGACGGGGAATACCGACATCGGCAAGGATCTGGCCTACGGCGCGCGCGCGTTGCTCCGACAGCTTCTGATTAAAATCAGCCGAGCCCGTGGCATCGGTATGCCCGACCACCAGGATTTTCTTCGTGGCCGGCGCCTTGTCCGCTTGCTTGTCTGTCAGTGCCGTCGCCAGCGACGTCAGTTGGCGACGACCGGCCGGGGTCAGCTCTGCCGAACCCACGGCAAACATCTCCGAGGACTGGACCTGGGCTTCAACCCCAACGGCTTGCAACTTCGGCGCGGCGCTCGGCGTGGCGGCGACATTGGCGTTCAGCTCATTGACCTGCATCACCAGGCCTTCCTGCTTGGCCACGGCCTGCAGTTTCTGCACCCGGTCGCGGTACAGCAGGGCCACACCACAACCGGCACCTGCGCCAGCAGTCCCGGCGACCACCATGTCCTTGCCGTCACCTTTGGTCAGCACCACGACAGCCACACCCACCAACGCACCCACGGCGGCGCCCGTCATACAGGCAGTGGTTCCCGACGACTCGCCCATGTAATTGTCGATCTGCGCACAACCACTCAGGCCGACCGCTACCGCCACCGCAAGGGCCGTAGGCTTCACTCTTCCATTTACACGCATGCCAATGTCCTTTTCCCCATTCCTTAACCCGCCCATCAGACGGGAATACTTGTCAGCCCAGCAGCTGAATGAGTGACGCCCCGCAGGCAACTGAAAATCGCCGCGGGGCTTGTTGATCGATCGCAGTGCGCGTCTTCGAAAACCTGCGGCCACAAACGACAGGCGCGCAAAAGCCCGAGCCGCGTGCAGTGCGCAGGACTCCAGGCAAACAGGTGATGCAGTGACCCAGGCAAAAGCCCATGGAGGGGAATATCCGTATAAGTGCCAGGCGTTAAAGGCCGGGACGTCCGTGTTCGTAGGTGCCGCTGTGAGGCGACAAATCTAGCACACCAGGGCCGTCAGCCATGGGATCGAGGGTAATGGGCACATGATAGTGGGAAAATGAACAATAGTGGCATTGTGATATGTTGAAAAACGACAAATCTGACTTTTGACAGACTTTGTGGGTAGGGGGGCGAGGGCGCAGGGGGGGGGGCAGAGATTTTGAAAGCCTTCTCTGGAGCCTTGTATGGTGCGGCACCAGTTGAACGGTATGTTTCTGCGGGGCTAGGTTTTTTGGGCGTCTGGAGTTCACTGGAAAATTCGGCGCACCCCAACTAGTAACTATAAATAAATCAGCTAGTTATGGCACTCGATGGAATCGAACTCGGGATGTTTGAGATGTCAGCACATTGTCGGTCTGCAAGTCATTCAGAGCCGCATACGGAATGGTAATCCTCCTGAATGCGAACGTTGTCGATCATCCCTCCGTAGAGAATAGGCAGTAATCCGCCAAAAGCTGCCGTGACGACAGGCAGCAGACGGTCAGAAGTGGACACCTGGATGCACCCGACCTTTGCATTGTCTTGAAAGAGATCACATTGGCCAACCCCAAAGGCACCTTGAGCAAACGCGGCTAGGCGCGTTCACGCCGTTATAGTCGACTCTATTGCCGACCGTACTTCC
>Ga0067045_1000106_pt1 | contig 16952 bp, 17 predicted proteins | sample TerdegcTABiofilm_FD_59184 | JGI IMG/M metagenome (GOLD analysis project Ga0067045, IMG submission 59184) | Combined Assembly of (Gp0054472, Gp0054536) Wastewater bioreactor microbial communities from Singapore -Terephthalate degrading...
TTTCAGTTTTACGGGACCATGCATAATGGTATATGCATATGATTTTAGCTTTATTCCACTTAACCTGTCAAGGAAAAGGATCTTGCTACGTGCTGGCTTCGCCGTGTGCCTCGCCGTTTCTGATCTCGACGATCCGGTTTTTCTCATCAACCATCACAATAGTGGGCTTAAAAACCTGTGCCTCGGCACGGTCCAGCATGGCATAGGAAATAATGATCACTGTGTCGCCGGGCTGCACCAGCCGGGCAGCCGCCCCATTCAGGCAGATTGTGCCGGACCCCCGGGCACCTTTAATCACATACGTTTCGAACCGGGCACCGTTATTATTATTGACGACCTGCACTTTTTCATTAAGCAGAATATCCGCTGCTTCCATCAGCGCCTCGTCTATAGTAATACTGCCCATGTAGTTGAGATTGGCCTCGGTAACAGTAGCCCGGTGAATTTTTGACTTAAACATCGTAAGAAACACGATCCCGTACCCCCAAAATAGTGTTATCAATTAACCGTGTCTGTCCAATCTTTACAGCCAGGGCCAAAAGCGCCGGTCCCTGGATTTTATCTACAGGCTCCAAATCCGGGTAGCTATATATCTCAACATAGTCAATCTCCGCCAGCGGCTCGGCCTCAATCATACCGACAACCAGTTGGCGAATGACCGAAACGTCCTGCTGTCCTGCGGCAACTGCTTCAGCCGCCTTTTGCAAGCTCCTCGAAAGAACCAGGGCTGCTTGCCTCTGTTCCGCGTTCAGGTAAACATTGCGGGAACTCATGGCCAGGCCGTCTGCCTCCCGCACGGTCGGTACTGTCACCACTTCCACATTTAAATTCAGGTCAGCAACCATCCTTTTAATAACCAGTACCTGCTGGGCGTCCTTCTGCCCAAAGAAGGCCTGATCAGGGTTGACGATATTGAAAAGCTTGGTCACCACCGTAGCAACCCCGCGGAAGTGGCCCGGCCGGGAGAGACCGCAAAGCTTTTCCGTAATCCGCTCCACTTCAACATAGGTACAGTAACCTGCCGGATACATCTCTTCCGTAGAGGGATTGAATACAGCATCCACTCCCACATCTTCCGCCATCCGGAGATCGCGCTCCAGGTCTCTGGGGTACTGGGCAAAGTCCTCTTTAGGCCCGAACTGGGTCGGGTTGACAAAAATGCTGATAACAACAACATCACAGCTTTCTTTGGCCCGGCGCATCAGTTCCAGGTGCCCCTGGTGCAGGTAGCCCATGGTAGGAACAAAACCTATGGTTTTGCCTTCAGCCCTTGCGTTGCGTACAAACTCGCGGATTTCGGCTATGGTGTGACAAGTCAGCATGTCCAACCAGCCTTTCTAAAAAGTATATTTACATAGGGTGTCAATTAATACAGCTTTGCCAGCACCTCTTCTGACATCCCGAAACAGTGCTCTGGTGCCGGGAAGGAGCGGCTCTCCACTTCTTCTTTATACTGTTTTAAAGCGGCAGCCACCTGATCATGCAGGTTGACGTACCGCTTAACAAATTTTGGCACAAAGCCAGGGTACAGGCCCAGTATATCGTGGATCACCAGTACCTGGCCGTCACAGTGGGGACCAGCGCCGATCCCGATAACAGCCACGCCGACCGACTCAGCAATTAATTTGGCCAGGCCGGCAGGTACACACTCCAAAACTATCGAGAAAACCCCTGCTTCTTCCAGGGCTTTGGCATCATCAATCATTTTTCTGGCCACACGCTCGTCTTTACCCTGTACCTTGAAACCACCAAGCTGGTGGATGGACTGCGGTGTAAGCCCCAGGTGCCCCATCACCGGGATGCCTGCATCAACAATCTTCCGGACCGTCCCGGCTACTTCCCTGCCGCCCTCCAGCTTAACCGCCTGCGCCCCTGCCTCTTTTAACAAACGCCCGGCATTACGAACAGCTTCTTCTTCAGAAACCTGATAGGATAAGAAAGGCATGTCGGCCACCACCATTGCCCGGCTGGCACCACGGCACACCGCCTTGACATGGTGAATCATTTCTTCCATGGTTACCGGGATAGTTGAGTCGTACCCCAGAACTACATTGCCCAGGGAGTCGCCTACCAGGATTATATCAATACCGGCTTCGTCCACAATTCTTGCCGTTGGGAAGTCATAGGCCGTTAGCACGGTGACAGGCCTGCCTTCCACCTTTTTTTGTTTGATGGTAGCAGTCGTTACCCTTTCTTTATTCATTATAACTATGCCCCCTCGAAAATCTTTTTCAGCTCTTCTCCCTGGTCTGCAGTGATACTTCCCTTTTCCAGCGCCACCTTTATGGTGTAAAGACCGAACTTGCGGTACAGGTCCAGTTCTTGCTCACCTACTTCTTTCAAAGCAGCCAGATGTCCTTCCAAAGTTATACTATCTCCCCGCGCCACAGGACCGGTCAGCGCCTGAGCCGGGCCGGCCAGGCTGATATTTCTTATTGTACCCTGAACTAAAGGAAATAACGCCTGGAAAGCCTCCTGCCTGGAAAGCCCGAAACGGGCATATAGCCCGGTGGCAAGGTGCATCAAAGAAACTAAATAATTCGACGCGATGCAGGCTGCTGCATGATACAGCGGCTTGTCCTGCGCAGCTATGAAAAAAACTCTTCCTCCCAGGTCTTCGACAATCTGCTCAGCCAGCGGCAGCGCGCCCGCGTCGCCTTCCACCGCGAAAAATGAGCCCCGCAGGTTCTCCATGGCCATACTAATATCGGCAAACGACTGGAGCGGGTGCAGGGACGCAACCAGTGCCCCGGAATGCCGGGCTGCCCCCACCTCTTCCGCCGGGTGGGCCCCGCTGGTGTGAAACACTACCTGGCCGGCCCTGAACCCTCCCCGCCTGTCGATCTCACCGGCAACATGCGCTATTACCCGGTCGGGGGTTGCAATGAATACCACATCGGCTCCGGCAGTAATTTCTTCCGGCCTGACGGTAGCAGGCACCCTTAATTCCTCTGCCACACGCCTGGCCGACGAAAGGTTCATATCGGCCACCCCTGTCACCGGATAGCCCTGGCGATTCAACAGCAAAGCCAGCGCCGATCCTACCTTTCCCGCTCCTACTAATGCAATAGCTGGCTTACCGAAGCCGACCACCCCCACATCATCGCCGCCGAAAGAGACCGGCTAATACCATAGCTCCTGTCCGGGAAGATAAAATAAAGGCCCTCCGGAATACCCGAAAGGCCATGCAATCCAACCTCCCGTCTCGGTCCATCCGGCTCCAAGCGATAAGTTGTTGTATAAGCTATCTTTGAAACACTAAGTTGTCTTTTATGTGTTAACAGTGTGTCAGGTACGGCTCCATACGGATACCACCCCATCCGGCTATCATTTTAACATAGCTTTAACAAACAGGCAATTGTTTTTTACAAAATATTTTGTAATCTATAGCCCCGAACTGCTTTACGGCAAAAGAGGCTTTACCGGCTGCTTACCGGCCAGCGATAACGCCAGCCCAGCCGCCTTTCCCCGGCCTGGTATCTCCAGCTCCGGCTCCAGATCGGCCAGAGGCACCATCACGAAGGCACGCTCATGCATACGCGGGTGAGGGAGCGTCAATTCAGGGGTGTTTATCTCTATTTTTCCAAACATTAAGAGATCGAGGTCGATCACCCGCGGCCCCCAGCGCACGGCACGTACTCGCCCAAGGCTGTCCTCCACAGCAAGCAGCAATGAAAGAAGGTCGCGTGGAGACAGCTCCGTTATCAATTCCGCCACGGTATTCACAAACCAGTCTTGCCCGGTATAGCCGACAGGCGCAGTATGATAATAAGGCGCTACCCGGTTCACCCGCACTCCCGGAGAAGCGCCCAGCAATTCTAACGCTTTATGTATATTGGCCGCTTTATCACCCATATTGCTGCCGAGACCGATGTAAGCAACAACAGGTGTACCGTTATTCATTCTTCCGCCTGATCTCCACGGCCATCCAGCTGAATTTTCCGGGTACGGGGGTCTGGGGCTTTTTAACCCGGACCAGGACTTCTTTTACCCCAAAATGTTCAAGTATACTGCCTGCAATGGTCTCGGCCACCGATTCGATCAGCTTATAAGGCCGGCCTTCCACAACCGTCTTTACCAGTTCAAAAACGCTGGCATAATTCACCGTATAGTCAGGGTTGTCGGAACAACCCGCTTGACGCAGATCAAGGAAGATTTCCACATCGACAATAAACCGCTGGCCCAGAACCTGCTCCTGGGGCAGCAAACCATGGTAACCGTAAAACTCCATTCCCTCCAGGATAATTTTATCCACTGACAGCCCCTCGCTCCCGTACAATCGCGTCTGCCATCCTGGCAACACGTACCATTTCTTTTACATCATGCACCCGGACAATATCCGCACCGTTGGCGATACCTAACGCCACAGTAGCCGCAGTACCCTCCACTCGCTGGTCCACCGGCAGGCCGAGCACCTTGCCGATGGTAGATTTGCGGGAGGTGCCGATCAGAATAGGGAACCCCAGACAGCGCAGTTCCCTCAGACGCCGCAGTACCTCAAGGTTCTGTTCAGCTGTCTTGCCGAAGCCTATGCCGGGATCGATAATTATTTTTTCCCGCTTCACTCCCGCTGCCAGGGCAATACCAACGCTCTCCCGAAAGTACGTTGTCAGGTCGCCGGTCAAATCGCGGTATTCCGTGTTCTTCTGGTTATGCATAAGCACCAGGGGAACCCCGTATTCCGCCACCACTCCGGGCATGGCCGGATCGGCGCGCAAAGCCCACTGGTCGTTAATCATGTGGGCGCCGGCCTCAAGTGCACGGCGGGCTACTGCAGCCTTTGTCGTATCGATTGAAACAGGCACCGGTATTTCTTCAACCAGCCTCTCCAACACGGGTATAACCCGCGCCATCTCCTCTTCTTCACTAACCGGAGTATACCCCGGCCGTGTAGATTCGCCGCCCAGGTCAATGATATCAGCTCCCTCGGCTACCATCTGTTTGGCGCGGGACACCGCCGAATCAAGGTCGCAATACCTTCCCCCGTCCGAAAAGGAATCCGGCGTTATGTTCAGGATTCCCATCACCAGCGTTCTTTCACCCAGCCGGATTGTTTTCCCGCGGCAATCCAGNTCGTAGGGCAGCCGACCCTCCTGCCCGGCCAAAACCTCCCGGATCCGGTCGGCCAGCTCAGCCAGACCAAAAGGCTGAAGGCGTAGTTTGGCGAGAAAGGCGTCATATTGTTTTAAGGTGCCCATCAAGAGCACTTTGGATGCTCCTGTAGAACAGTCAATAACCCCCCTGGCAACAGCGGCCTCCCCGCCCTTGCCGAGCATCTCCTGCTTTATTATACTGGCTTGCTTCGAGCTCACACCTTCCAGCATCACCAGCCGGTGCACTGCTTTCGGCGCCATCAACCTGCAGCCGGTCTGATCGGCACCGACCGACGCCAGGAGGCGCAATGCCTGTTCCTTATTTTTCACTTCAATACTGTAAACACCGATCGCCAACCCTTCAGCCACCACCTTTCTACCAGCCGCTCATATATTCCACCGGCTTATTGACAACAGGTACAATTTTTGCGCCTATGTGGTGTGAATAACTATCACCGGGCACGTCGCGCCGGAACAAACTTTATTGCTCACACTTCCCATCAAGATGCCCGGTATTTTTCCCAAACCCCTGCTGCCCATAACAATTACATCGTAACCTTCAATTTTTGCCTTTTTTAAAATCTCCCGGGGGGGGTTACCAACTACCACGGCGGTTTCTATCTTTATATCGCTCCCAACACTGCTTCCCTTCAAATTCGCTTCTAACTGGTCCAGCATGGCCTGTGCTTTTATTTTCAGCTCATTAAGAACCTCATCCCGGTCAACGCCCTTCCGCATCTTAATTATTCCTTCAGGAGAATAATGCACTTCCTGTATTACGTGAAATAGCGTAACCGTTGCTTTGGATACAGTGGCCAACTTAAGGGCATGCTGGGCAGCTGAATGCGACTGGCTGGAGCTGTCAAAAGGCACGAGGATTTTTTTATACACTTTACTCGCCTCCGCAATCTTTACCGGCATCTTCGCCCTTGACGGCACTGCCTGAAGCTGGTAATAAATCCTTAGAAAAGTCCCGTGACCCTCCCGGTATCGACATCCACATCAATTTTCCTGAAGGCAGGGTTCGAGCCGGTCCCTGGCATCAGGCTGATAGCGCCGGTAACAGGGCACAGAAACTCCGCCCCGGCAAAGACCAGGACATCATGAACCGGTAAAACCCACCCTTTGGGCACCCCTTTCAGCTCCGGGTTATGGGTTAGGCTCAGGTGAGTCTTCACCATCACGGTGGCATAATGTTTCTTTGCAGGATCAGACTCAAACAGCCTGGCTTTGGCTTCAGCCTCAGGGGTCCAGGCGACACCGTCAGCCCCGTACACCTCCCTGGCTATTACTTCGACCCTCTGCCGCAACGGCATTTCCAGCGGGTAGAGAAACTTAAAATCAACTTTGTCATTACAGGCGTCAATAACTGCGTCGGCCAGCTCAAGAGCACCCTCCCCGCCTTCCTGCCACTGTCTGGAAAGAGCGCAGCGGGCCCCGGCCTGCTCAGCATACCGGCGTACCATAGCGATCTCCTCTTTAGTATCCGTGTCATAGGCATTGATGCACACAACCGGATTAACCCCCGCTTTTTTAATCGTAGCTAAATGATGGAGCAGGTTTGGCATGCCTTTCTCCAAAAGCCCCAGATTTTCTCTCCTGTATTCCTCAGCTAGAGGCCGGCCGGGCACCACTTCGGGACCCCCACCGTGCATCTTTAAGGCCCTGATGGTAACAGTAATTACTGAAACATTCGGCACAAGACCACTGAGCCTGCATTTTACGTTCCAGAATTTCTCAAAACCGATATCAGCTCCAAACCCGCTTTCCGTAACATGATAGTCAAACATTTTCAGGCCGATGCGATCAGCAATTATGGAGGACTGGCCTACGGCGATATTGGCAAAAGGACCGGAGTGCACCATGCAGGGCTGGTGCTCTATAGTACACATCAGAGTCGGGTTAATGGTGTTTCTCATCCAGGCACACATGGCACCGGCAACTTCCAGATCCGAAGTGGTCAGCGGATTGCCCTTCCTGTCATAGGCCACAATAATCTTACCCAGTCTTCTCCGCAGGTCCCGCAGGTCCCGCACAATAGAAAGAATGGCCATGATCTCAGAGCTGCCGGCAATACTGAACCTGGACGACATCATAAAGCCGTCCATTTTGCCGCCGATGCCCATGATGATGTTGCGCAGGCCCTGAGCGCAAAAGTCAATAACCCAGCTCAGTTCTACCCGCCTGGGATCAATGTCCAGGCGCCTCAGCCCGCGCGCAGCAAGCTCTGAATCACTATAGTTCGCCTCGTGCTGCATCCGTGCATTAAGAGCTACCATAGCCAGGTTGTGGGCATTCATGAGATCGTTGATGTCGCCGGTTAGTCCCATCGAAAATTCGGTCATGGGAATAAGCAAAGCATTGCCGCCGCCTGCAGCCGTACCTTTAATGTTCATGGTGGGGCCGCCCGAAGGCTGGCGGACACAGCCGCCCACATTCTTGCCCCTTTTGCCCAACCCCTCCAGCAAGCCTACGGTGGTGGTGGTCTTTCCTTCCCCCAGCGGGGTAGGGGTGATGCCGGTAACTTCTATATACTTGCCGTCCTCCCTGTCTTTGAGACGGTTGATTATTTTCAGGAAATCGAGCTTGCAGACCCTCCCATAGGGGATAACCTCATCCTTCTCCAGCCCCAGCCTGTCCCGCCATTCTTCCGGAGCAGGCATATTTTTTTCAGCTTCCGCGGCAATTTGCCAGTCTGCCATCCTGGTTGCATCATAAGCCATACAATGATCCTCTTCAGCCTTCTGTAATGATTGTTGCTATCTGGTAAACCTGCCGGGGCACGGCGTTATCGTTAGTGAACGACCTGCGGAGTGCCGGTAACAGCACCCGGCGAAGCCGAGGACGCGGAATTGGGGGCGCGGACATGGACGTCCGCGCCAGCCTTCACCGAACCAGGATGGTGAGTTGAAGGCGGCCCAATTTCGCCCGAGGCAAGCCGCTGGTGCTGTCGGCACGCAGCATTGGATTGAACGGTGATAACGCCGTGCCTCCACCGGATTTGATTAAACATATACGAATTATTCGTAAATCCAGCGGTCAACATCCCGGTTGTATTCAATTAATTCCTCTTCTTTAAAGAACAGGCCGATCTCCCTGGCCGCGCTGGCCGGCGAGTCCGAACCGTGAATCACGTTACGGCCGATATCAATCCCGAAGCTATTCCTGATAGTGCCGGGCGCAGCTTTCAAGGGATCAGTTGCTCCCATCATCTCTCTGGCAGCGCTGATGGCGTTTTTACCCTCAATCACCATGCCCACCACCGGGCCGGAAGTAATATAGTCCACCAGCTGCGCAAAAAAAGGCTTGCCGACATGCTCCCCATAATGCTTTTCCGCCAGTTCCCGGGAAATCCTGAACAGCTTCAGGCCGATAATTTTAAACCCCTTTTTTTCAAACCTGGAGATAATTTCCCCCACCAGGTTGCGCTGTACTCCGTCCGGCTTAACCATAAGATAGGTGCGTTCCACTTCCATGTATCATGCCTCCTGTATTTATTACTTTTATTGCAGACACCCTTCTAAGGGCAGCAAACTGTAAATCGCGAACAAGGCACACAGCTCCGGCTACCCGCGGGCCTACTTTACTTCTCTCTGTTTGTCCGCTCCGCCTCGCCGGCCCGCTTCATCAGCTCCGCAAATTCCTCAGCTTCAACGGTTTCTTTTTCGAAAAGCGTTTTCGCCACCAGATGCAGGGTCTCCAGGTGCTCCTCCAGGAGCTGTTTACCTTTGTTATAGGAGCGGTCGATGATCTCCCGCACCTGCATATCAATGGCATTTGCCACTTCTTCACTGTAGTTCCGGTCCCTGGCCAGGTCCCGGCCCAGGAAGGGCGTATCCTGCTTGCGCCCGAAAGTCATCGGGCCGAGGTCGCTCATCCCGTATTCCATAACCATTTTTCTGACTATATCCGTTGAGCGTTCCAGGTCGTTCTGCGCTCCCGTGCTGATTTCCTTCAGCACCAGCGCCTCGGCCACCCGGCCGCCCAGAAGCATGGTTACCTGGTCGAGCAACTGGGATTTGGTGGCATAATAGCGGTCCTCTTTAGGAAGAAGCAGGGTATAGCCGCCGGCGCGGCCCCTGGGTATAATGGAAACTTTGTGCACGGGATCGGTATTTGGAAGCAGGTAGCCCAGCACAGCATGTCCGGCCTCGTGGTAGCAAACCAGCCATTTTTCCTTCTCGCTGATGACCTTGGATTTCTTTTCCGGGCCGGCAATCACCCGCTCAATGGAGTTTTCTAAATCTGCCATCGTGATCTTCTTGCGGTTTTGCCGCGCCGCCAAAAGCGCCGCCTCATTGGTCAGGTTGGCCAGGTCGGCACCGGTAAACCCGGGCGTCCGGCGGGCTATGATCTCAAGATCAACCGATGCATCCAGGGGTTTACCGCGGACATGCACTTTCAGGATCTCCTTGCGCCCGTTCACGTCCGGCGCATCGACCACCACCTGGCGGTCGAAACGCCCCGGCCTCAAAAGAGCCGGGTCTAAAATATCCGGACGGTTGGTGGCCGCCAGGATAATAATGCCATCGTTTGGAGAAAAGCCGTCCATTTCAACCAGAAGCTGGTTCAGCGTCTGCTCGCGCTCGTCGTGGCCGCCGCCGAGGCCCGCGCCCCTCTGCCGCCCCACTGCATCTATCTCATCCACAAAAACAATGCACGGGGCGTTCTTTTTGGCCTGTTCGAAAAGGTCCCGCACGCGGGAAGCACCGACTCCTACAAACATTTCCACAAAATCCGAGCCGCTGATGCTAAAAAAAGGAACACCCGCCTCGCCGGCCACCGCCCTGGCCAGGAGAGTCTTGCCGGTACCCGGCGGCCCGAAGAGAAGCACACCTTTCGGTATTTTAGCGCCAAGTTCCTGATACTTCTTCGGGTTTTTTAAAAACTCGACAATTTCCTCCAGCTCTTCTTTTACCTCATCCACCCCTGCCACATCTTTGAAAGTTACTTTTCTCTTTTCATCGCTCTGCAGCCTTGCCCGGCTCTTGCCGAAAGACATCACCCGGTTGCCCCCGCCCTGGGTTTGCTGCATCAAGAAGAAGAACAGCACCACAAACAAAAGGATCGGCAGCAAAGTTGTAAGCAGGCTGGTCCACCAACCGGGCTGAGCAGGCAGCTCGTTTTTCCATACAACCTTTTTATCTTTAAGCAGCGCGTACAGTGCCGTATCGGCAGCAGGCCCCTTAGTCTCAAACTTAGTCCCGTCTTTTGTCTCTCCGGTAATTATATTCGTCAGGTTCTCCGACTGGATTACAACCTCCTTGACCTGGCCCTGGGTCAGTTCCTCGTAAAACTTGTCGTATGTCAACGGCACAGTGACATTTTTAGCGGGTGCAGTAAACCTGATCAAGAAGATAATAACAAGAACAATCAGCAAATATATGCTAAGGTTTTTTACAACCTTGTTCAATCATGTCACTCCTCTCCAAAAATCAAGGGGCAAAAACCCATAATTATAATTATACCACACAAAAAAAAATATAAAAGTTTCTTCCCTTACTTTCAAAAAATTAATGGTTTGACAAACAGGAGCCCCGGGTTAGTTTCAGGTGGAGTGCTTTTGTCGTGCTGCTGTCTACCTTCCATTTTTCCCCTACCCGCACCCCTCCCACCCAGATTATTTCTTCCGGTGTGCTGACCAGGGGCAGGCAGTCCCTTTCTTCACGTGGAACCTTTTGTTTTATCAAAAAGTCCTTTAATTTCATTGCGGATTTTTGACCGTAAGGGCAAAAAACATCCCCTTTCAGGCGCCGCCGCACATAAATTTGCGGCGGCAGCTTTTCGAAATCCACAAGCGCCTCCGTTGCCGGCAAAGAACGCGGCTGCGGGATTGCTTCACCAGTTGCAACGGACACGCATATGGTGCTGTCCAACTCTGGTATATAAGTTTTTCCCGGCACCTTAAGCGGATAAAGGTAATGGCCGGGCTCCATCCTCCTCAGGCCGGCAGACAAATCGAGGCTGTCATAAGAGCGGGTTGCCGTAACTCCCGCGGGCAGGACGGCGCTCAAACCTGTCGCCTCGCTGTCGAGCAAACTCAACACGGCCTCCGTGTGCTGAAAAGAAAGGCCGCGCTTTGACCCGGTCAAGTCCTGCCAGGCCAGCCTGATCACCCTGCGGCGGACAGCCATCGGCATCTCTTGCAGGACGGCAAGCGAAAGACCAACCCTGCCGGTCCCGGCAGCCAGCAAAGCCGCCTGGTATGCCGCCGATGCCTGCTCCTCCAGGCAGTCATCTTCCTCCCGGCAGATTTCCGCCAGCCTGAGCAAAGCAGATACCATGCCGGGGTTGTACTCACTTTCCAGCAAGGGCAAAAGCCGTATCCTGACCCGGTTCCGCAGATAAACAGGCTTTAAGTTTGAAGAGTCCTGGCGAAAAGGCAGGTCCATCTCGGCACAGTAGCTCTCAATTTCAGATCTCCGCACCGCCAGCAAGGGCCTGATATAAAAATCTTCCCGCACCGGGGGAATACCTCTGAGCCCCGACACGCCCGAACCACGCAAAAAATTAAGCAAGACGGTTTCCGCCTGGTCATCAGCCTGGTGGGCCAGCGCTATTTTATCAGCCCCGGTTTCTTTAGCCACTCTCTTAAGAAACCCGTACCTCACTTCCCTGGCAGCCACCTGGGCAGGCAGGCGCCTTGCCCTGCGGTAGGCCGGAACGTCAACTGCTTCAATAGTAGCCGGCAACTGGTAATGCTTTGCCATCTCAGCCACAAAAAAAGCGTCGTCTTCCGACTCGGCCCCGCGAAACATGTGGTTGAGATGAGCAACATGCAGCGAAATCCCCAGTTCCTGCCTCAAAAGGTATAAAATGTGCAACAACACCACTGAATCCGGCCCGCCGGAGACCGCCACCAGCACCTTGTCCCCCCGCTTCACCATCCGGTGTTGTGCTATGTATGATCGAACCTTGCAGAGCAGTTCCATTACAACCCGCCTTGATCGATGTCAATAAACAGCTGTTCTTTTGATATTCAACAACCGGAAAAATTTTTCCTGCTTCAACATGAGAATTAACCCTTTTGTTTTTCCAGAGCCGCCACCACAACAGTCATGTCATCCGGCACCCTGGAAATACCCCCGGCCCCCGTCTGGGCCAGTTTCAGCACTAGTTCGGCTATTTCCGGGGGAGGCAGGCCGGCCGCATCTTCCAGCACCTTCACTATCCATTCCTCGTAGTCGCCGGCACCCTTATAAGCCGCAAAGATACCGTCCGTAAGCATAACCAGTATGTCTCCCGGCTCCATCTGCCTGGCCTGTGAAGTTATTTCTATGTCCTCAATGATACCCACCGGGAGGGAGCCGGCCCTGATCTGGTCCACCCGCCCGCCGCGCAGCAGATACGTCGGCATGGCTCCAATTTTTATAAAATCAGCCTGCCCGGTGAAAAGGTCAACCACAGCGAGATCTAACGTAGCAAAGCTCTCCCCCGGCGAACGCAAAACCAGGAGCGAGTTCACCGTTTTTATCGCCAGGTCGTGTCCAAACCCTAGATCGAGAAGATGCCGCAGGAGCGAGATGGTAGTGCCGCTTTCCAGCGCCGCCCGCGGCCCCGCTCCCATGCCGTCGCTTAAAGCCAGGCCCAACCGTCCCCCTTTCAGGTGAAAAAAGGCATGGCTGTCTCCGGAAACCAGGCTCCCAGCCTTGCCGATCCCTGAAACACCTAAAACAAGGCGGTAGCTCAAATCTGAGCAGAGCCTCAGCCGGCAAACCTGCTCTCCCTCTTTGACCGTGCAGCCCGCCGCGGCAGGTTTAAAAGACCGCTCCAGCGCAGAAGACAACAGCGGCGCCACAATATCCCTGCACCTCATCTTTCCGCCGCAACAAGAGTGGGAAAGCGAAACCTCGACCCCGCCTCCCCTCAGCCGGCTGAGCGAAAAGCTCTTTATTTTCACCCCGGCCTCTTTTAACTTTTTTCGCAAGTTAAGCCCTGCATCCCCGGTTTCAGCATCAAACCTCAATTCATCGGGAAGACCGGCGATCACCTCTCCTATTCCCTTCAACTGCTCCGAAACAATTCCCCTGCTTTCCAGCAGCCGGCTGGACCAGTAGCGGTTGACACGGTAGGTCTCGTAAAGACAGCTGACAGTAATGGCCAGTTCCTTCGTCCTGGTGCATCGCTTCTTGAGCTCACCGGATAGATGCTCCTGGGAAACACCGCCGTACATCTCCACCAGGGCCAAAAGATCGATCAAGCACTGATAAGTTTTATAAAACTCCCTTTCCCAGCAAGTGCGGTAAAAGGAGCAGCCACTGCAAACCTTTTCCCCTACCTTGTTTAACAGCTTGTGGATATTTTGCTCCTCTCCGCCCTGCCCCGCAGAAGATACCTGCTCAAAAGTCCGGGACAGCTCTTCCAGAATGAAGGCCCAGTTTTTCATCTTTTCCTCAAACGCTTCTTTTAAAACCAGGCCATCCACAGGAGGCACCTGTGCATCCCCGGACTCAAGCCCCGCAGAACGCATTATACCTTCAATAAAAAACGACGGAACTAACAAGAAAAAAAACGTTGCAATACCGGTTTCACACAGGACAGCAACCAGGTTTCCGTAATCGTTGAGATATACAGACAAGATAATGCTGCCGAGAAGAAACCCGGTAGCAACGCCGGCCTTGCCGAAACCCCGGCAAAGGCCGCCCAGAAATCCAACAAAGGAATAAGCTGGCGCCAGCGCCGGGGCTACGGTATAAGCAAGGCCGGGTATAATCCCTAGCACCGCGCCTGCTGCCGCCCCCGCCCCGGCGCCCCCGGTCAGGGCCGCCAGAAGGATGGCTAGCCGGCTCAAAGTTCCTTTTACACTGATCATCTCATACCCGAGATCGCCGGTCCCGGCAATCATCCCAGCAAGTACAAGCAGGATGCAAAATATTTCTTCACCGGTAAAAGCACGCGCGCTCCCACTCTTTCTTTTCAGCGCCGCGAAACCTTTGACCATCACCGGTGTGATCAGCGCCGCAAAAAGTGCTTCAAAGAGGGTACTGAAGTAACTGTAGGGGGATGAATTTGTAAAAACCAGCAGCGAAGTTTTAACAATCACCATGGAAGCAAAAACCAGGCCGGGCAAAATCAGCCACTGTCTTTTCGCGTCACCGGGCACAAACCTGAGCAGCAGCAAGGTAAAAACCACCGTCAGAATGGAGCCGGACAGGGATACGCCCCCGCTGACCGTAGCTGTGCCGGCAATAACAGCCGGCGCCGACACCAGCCCCAACCGACCGAAAACCCGAACTGCCGCAGCCACAAAGGCAACGCCGAAGGGGACCAGGTCACCGAGCAAAACCGCCCTGCCCAGAAGAAAACCAGCGCACCCTACAGCCGCCGCTCCGGGGGTTACCAGCCGCCAGGCTCCCGCCCCGGATGGGAGACGCCTTTTGGGAGGCCCCTTCATGACGCTGACAGCCCTGCGCTTATGCCCACCTTTCCTGGCCCGGCGGTAAGGATAGATCTCGATATTTTCAAACACCAGGTCCACCCCTTGTACTTATTTCCCCAATAGAAACATTATAGTACAATGGGCAGGAAATTTTTGTCAATTACGGCAGATAAAAAAATAATTTATTTCGACTTTTCCAGTACCAGCCCGTTGAGGATATCGCACTCGCTGACCAGCAAGCAATCCAGGCCGAGCCCTTCCATTACTGTTTTTACAATGATAACGCCGGCCACGATAATATCCGCCCTTTCCGGCTGGAGCCCGGGCAGGCGCTTGCGATCTGCAACGCTCAATGATTCCAGCCTTGTTAACATGCGCCGGACCGCTTCGGCAGTTAAACAATATCCGTGGACGCGAGAAGGATCATAAACCGCCATGTTCTGATCCATCGCCGCCAGGGTGGTGATGGTTCCGCCGACTCCGGCCAGGCAGCTGACCGGGCACTTCCGGACTTCTGCCAGGGCCGGTTCTAAAACCGCAGCTATCCGGGGCCCGTCCGCCCCCTCTTCAGTCATCCGGACCGCCCCGGCCCTGACGCTGAGGCAGGCCAGGCGCCCACCTTTATGCCAGATAAGCTCCGTGCTGCCGCCTCCCACATCCACTACAGCTGTGGACTGGGGGTCTACGGCAAGTCCGGACAGCACTCCCTGGTAGCTTAAGGCAGCCTCCTCCTCCCCGCTCAGCACCCACACATCAAGGCCTAACCGCCGCCTGACCATCTCCAAAAACACATCCCTGTTGGCAGCATCACGCACCGCGCTGGTGGCAGCGATAACCAACTGCTCCGCCCCCAGCCGCAAAGAAGTTTCATAAAAGCACCCAATAGCTTCCAGCGTCCGCTCCATAGCGCCGGGCAGCAGTACCCCCTTGCTGATTCCCTCCCCCAAACGGGTCGTGACAAGCCCTGTTTCCACCGGCGTCACGCTCCCGCCGGACACATCGGCAACCAGCAACCTGGTGGAGTTTGTGCCTATATCGACAGCTGCAACCCTCATCTACTTTTTTCTCCTTCTTGCCAAAAATAAAAAAAAGCCGTTTCACGGCAAAAATGCAAAACTTACTTCTTAATTCTAATACTCCATTCTGCGCCCGGAGCCCCGCCCTCCTCTTTTGGCCTCCGTGCTCCGCTTCAAAACCTGCTGGCGCTCTTCACTTTCTTTAAGGAACCTTGCTAATTTATCTTCAAAAGAAATCTGACTTTTTTTCTTTTGAGAACGGCCAGCCAGAGGGGCAGCCTGTTTTATTGAAAGACCCACCTTCCCCTTCGGATCCACTGAAATCACTTTCACCGTAACCTTATCGTTCGTCTTCAAAAAATCGTTAATATCCTTGACATAAACCTCGGCTATTTCAGAGATATGCACCAGACCGGTTTCCCCCCCGGGCAACTCAACAAACGCGCCGAAATTGGTTATGCCGGTTACGACGCCCTCAACGACGCTCCCCAGCTCAATCGGCATACCTGAAAATACTCCTCCTTGGTTATAAGGCAAATCACCCAGAAATCTAGTGTAATTATATGCGAATTAAAAGAAAGGTGTCAAGAGTATAACACATTTTTATAACTCTAACTCATAAACCGCAAAAACGGCTTCTATTAACGCTCACTCAGACGGGCCGCTATTTGCAGCAGGAGCCTGAATTTTCTTAAGCTGGGTACCCTGAGGCACCGTCACCACCCTGGTTTCGCCGGGCTTTACCAGCCCGAGTTTCTCCCGGGCTACTTTCTCCACATAAGAGTCGCTTTGAACCCGCTGCAATTCCTCGCGGAGGCTCGCATTCTTCTGTTTTAGCTCCTGTACCTCCTGCTCCATATTGCGGATATCCCTCTGCATGGCCGACAGGCTGCTGAACTGGCTGCTAAAAGTAAATGCTAGGTAACTTAAAAGCAGCACCACCACCAAAGCAGGAAGCTTGCTTCTGGAAAGATTGAAAGTCTTCCGCCTATGGGCGCGGATTGCGCGTTCAGCGGGTACGGCAACAAACATCTCCTGCTCTTTTCTCGCCAACTGCCTCAAGCTTTATCCTCCTCCTCAGCTTCAGCATGATCATCATCCACGTCAAATAAAGCCAGGTTGCTGCCCGGAATTACAATCACCACTTCATAGCCCTTGGTCCTGGCGCGGCTGTACAGAGTGTTGACAGTACTGGCACTCAAGCTCAATTGCCTGGCTATCCGGCTGGTAGAGTAGCCCATCTCCTTCAGCGTAACAACCTGCCGCTCCCGGAAACTGAGCTTTTCCACTCCTCTGATTTCGATTTTCATAACAACCCGCCCCGGCTCTTTTTCCACATAGTTGTCCACAAATTGTGTACAAGATAATTACAAATTTTCTACACAGGCTTAATTTTTCCTCCTGCGCCGGAAAAATTTTTAAGCTTAATAGCCTGAAATTTCAATCAATTGGGAATGATATTAG
>Ga0067045_1000788_pt1 | contig 16949 bp, 16 predicted proteins | sample TerdegcTABiofilm_FD_59184 | JGI IMG/M metagenome (GOLD analysis project Ga0067045, IMG submission 59184) | Combined Assembly of (Gp0054472, Gp0054536) Wastewater bioreactor microbial communities from Singapore -Terephthalate degrading...
TTGCAACCCAGAAAGAGGCACAGACCGACGATCCGGGGCAGGATGATATTTTCGATATTGGTACTGTTGCTGAAGTAAAACAGCTTTTAAAGCTGCCGGGTGGTACCATCCGGGTTTTAGTTGAGGGTTTGGCCAGAGCCAAAGTTAAACATTTTATAACTAACGAGCCATATTTTCAGGTTGAGGTTGAACAGTACTCTGAACATTTTCAAAAAAACAGTGAAATTGAGGCGCTGATGCGCAGTCTGGTTTACCAGTTTGAACAATACGTTAAATTGTCCAAGCGGATTCCGCCCGAAGCGGTTGTTTCAGTTGTGAATCTTGATGAACCCGGGCGTTTGGCTGACATTGTCGCTTCACATCTGACGCTGCGTATTGAAGATAAGCAAGTTATTCTTGAAGCTGTAGATATCTCCAAGCGGCTTGAAAAGCTGTGCACTATCGTGGCAAAAGAGCTGGAAATCGTTGAATTGGAGCGTAAGATCAATATTCGTGTCCGCAAACAGATGGAGAAGACACAGAAGGAATATTATTTGCGCGAACAGATAAAAGCGATCCAGCGCGAACTCGGCGAAAAAGATGAACGGGTAGCCGAGAGTGAAGATCTGCGTGAGAAAATCGCCGAAGCCAAGCTGCCAAAAGAAGTGGAAGAAAAGGCAATCAAGGAAGTAGAAAGACTAGAGAAAATGCCGCCGATGGCAGCGGAAGCGGCAGTAGTGCGTAACTATTTGGATTGGCTTTTATCTTTGCCGTGGAACAAAGCCACCAGGGACCGGCTGGATATCAAAGCTGCCGAGACTATTTTGGAGGAAGACCATTATGGCTTAAAGACAGTGAAAGAGCGTATTTTGGAATACTTGGCTATCCGTAAGTTGGCCAAGAAAATGAAAGGACCGATTATCTGCTTTGTCGGGCCGCCCGGTGTAGGTAAAACTTCCCTTGGCCGTTCNATAGCCCGTGCCCTGGAGCGGAAGTTTGTCCGCATGTCCCTGGGCGGGGTGCGCGACGAAGCTGAGATCCGGGGGCACCGGCGTACTTACGTCGGCGCCATGCCGGGGCGAATCATCCAGGGTATTCGTCAGGCCGGATCCAGGAACCCGGTTTTCCTCCTGGATGAAATTGACAAAATGAGTATGGACTTTCGAGGCGATCCGTCGGCGGCGCTCCTTGAAGTATTGGATATGGAACAGAACAACACTTTTAGCGATCATTACATTGAGGCCCCGTTTGACTTGTCTAACGTCATGTTTATTACTACAGCCAATGTGCAGCATAACATACCCAGGCCGCTGCTGGACCGGATGGAAGTAATCTATCTCTCCGGCTATACAGAGGAGGAAAAAGTACAAATTGCGGCTCGTTATCTCCTGCCCAAGCAGGTAAAGGAACACGGGTTAAATAAAGACATGCTGAAGATCTCCGAAAACACCATCCGCAAAATTATCCGGGAATATACCAGAGAGTCGGGTGTACGGAATCTGGAAAGACAGATTGCGGCAATTTGCCGCAAGACTGCCAGACAGGTTGTTACCGACAAGACGAAGAAGGTCCTGGTGACAACACAAAACTTGAGTCAATTTCTAGGCACTCCCCGCTTCCGCTACGGAGTGGCCGAGCAGGATGACCAGGTGGGCGTGGCTACAGGCCTGGCCTGGACAGAAGTGGGCGGAGATACATTGGCCATCGAAATTACTATTTATAAAGGAAGCGGCAAGCTGACTTTAACTGGTAAGCTGGGCGATGTAATGAAAGAATCGGCACAGGCCGGTTACAGCTACATTAGGAGCCGGGCCGGCGAGTTGGGTATAGATGAGGAATTTTACGATAAACAGGATATTCACATCCATGTTCCCGAAGGGGCGATTCCCAAAGACGGTCCCTCGGCAGGCATTACCATTGCTACTGCCCTGGCTTCTGCCATTACCGGGCGCAAGGTGCGGCACGATGTGGCCATGACGGGTGAAATAACTCTGCGGGGCCGGGTACTTCCGGTGGGCGGGATAAAGGAAAAGGTACTGGCAGCCCACCGTGCCGGTATAAAAACTCTTCTTTTGCCGAAAGATAATAAAAAAGATTTAGACGATATCCCCAAGAAGGTAAAAGATAAAATCAGCTTTATCCTGGTAGACCACATGGATGAGGTATTGGAGACGGCTCTTATGGAAAAAGAATACAGGCCTGAAAGTCTTGATGCTGTTCCATCTGTGGTATCGCCGGAAGTTTATCACCCTGCTGTAATAAGCGAGGGAGGCGCCCCTGTACCGTCATGAGAATAATCAGGGCAGAATTTGTTACCAGTGCGGTTAAAGCAACAAACTACCCGGCCGGGGAACTTCCTGAAGTCGCCCTGGCCGGGCGTTCTAATGTAGGGAAGTCTTCCCTGTTGAATAAAATTGTCAACAGGAAGGGCCTTGCCCGCACCAGTAATACACCTGGACGTACCCGCTTGATTAACTTTTTTCTGATAAACGGACTATTTCATCTGGTTGACTTGCCAGGCTACGGGTATGCCAGGGTGGCTGCCAGTGAAAGGGAAAACTGGGGTAAAATGATTGAAACCTACCTGACAGGGAGGAAAAACTTAAAGGGTATTTTACTTCTTATTGATAGCCGCCATCCGCCGACAGCGCAGGACATTCAAGTGCTCGACTGGTTTAAGAACAACCGCATCCCGGTCGCGGTTGTTGCGACAAAAGCGGATAAGCTTTCCCGTTCGAAGTTGCTGCGTTCTCTACAAATAATCAGAAAGGAATTGCTACTGGAAGGGGAAGACATGCTGACGCCGTTTTCCGCGGAAACCGGCCAGGGCCGGGAAGAGCTGCTGGGAATAATCGGGAAATGGGTAGGTATTACTGAAAGAACATCATAAATGTTTTTCTTTTTTTCTTTTCTGTTTCCCGGTCATATACTACCGTTTCAACCGCCTGCCGGGCAAAACTGGTGACAACGGTAGTATCGTAAGGAACGGGTGCGGCAATTTCTCCGGCATTTTTAGCCGCGGTGTTGAATCTTTCATAAGGTTCCCGCTCGACTACAGGATTATCCGCCCATATCCTTAATGTACCGTACCGTTCAATGGATTTGATCAACACCTGCATCTCAAGATTGGAAAATGACGGGTAAACCGCCCTGGCTGCTTCTTCGGCACTGTGTTGTTTTAACCAGAGTTGGGCCTTGTATATAGCATTGGTGAACTTTTGGATTATCTCCGGATGAGATTCGATATATCCAGGCAAGGCGGCGTAAGCTGTAACTGTCATATCATCCCCCGCCGCTCCAACCGAGGCGACCACTTGGCCGTAACCTTTCATTTCAGCGGCAGTAGCCTCCGGTTCCAGCAACTGGAGGTAATTACCCGTACCGGCGCGATAGGCGCCGATGCGCAATGTTTCAGGGATGTTGTTGTAGATAGTCACCTGCCGGTAGGGGGAGACCCCTGCCTGTCTAAGTACTTCTTCAAGCGCTATTTCTGAACTGTCATTATGGGAACTGCCGATGATTGTTTTGTTGCGCAGTTTTTGCCACTGAAAGCCGGAATCGTTATTCCTGGCTAATAGAAGGGAGCCGTCCCGGCAGGCCATGGTGGCAAAGACTATTGGAGCTGTATTTACCCTGTCAGGCGCGTCCGGGTTGAAGATTATTTTTTGTAGACCGCAAAGCGCCACGTCTGTTCTATGATCGGCCAGGGCGGCACGAATGGCCTCCGGACTAGTTGTGGTAATTTTCACATCCAGGTCCTGCTCTTTAAAAAAGCCCAGATTCAGGGCCAGGTATTGGGGCAGGAAGTACGGCGACCTTGCCGATTCCAATACCCGGATGGTATGAAGCTCCTGTTTCCCGGCAGGTTTCCGGCCATATAAGATAAACGCAACTAATAAGACCAAGAGGGTGATTAAAGCAATCGTGGCAACTAATTTAGGCCGCAAGTATTTCAACCCCCATATTCTCTAATTTATAAACATTCAGTAAACCCAGCCCAGGAAGGCATGGCGTTGTCAATAGCGAACGACATCATTAAAATTTTTATTTTTGGGTGGGAGTTTTCATGACAATAACGCATTTAAATATTTTTTGAAGGATTTTTGCCTTTCCTGGAGAAAATATGCCATAATTATAATTCCTCCTCCGCTAACAGGTGGAGGGGTTTTTGGTTTTTTTATTATAGATGAAGGAGAGGAGCGCTTTGGCTAAAGCAGATATTCCTTCCACCTACGATCCACGTTCAGTGGAAGACCGGTGGTATCCCTACTGGGAAAAGGGTGGATTTTTTCATGCCGAGGTTAACCCGGAGCAGGAGCCTTTTTGTATAGTAATGCCCCCACCCAATGTTACCGGGCAGTTGCACATGGGACACGCCCTTGATTACACTTTACAGGATATCCTGACCAGGTGGCGGCGGATGCAAGGCTATAACGCGCTTTGGGTACCGGGCACAGACCATGCGGGTATTGCCACCCAGGCCAAGGTTGAAGAGCAACTGGTGAAGGAAGGGACCTCCCGGTATGAACTGGGGAGGGAAGCGTTTTTAGAACGGGCTTGGGCCTGGAAAGAGCAGTATGGTGACCGGATCACCGCCCAATTAAGAAGGCTGGGCGCTTCATGCGACTGGCAGCGGGAACGGTTCACCATGGATAAAGGTTGCTCGGAAGCAGTGCTGGAAGTTTTTATTAAATTATTTGAGCGCGGTTTGATTTATCGCGATTACTACATTACCAACTGGTGTCCCAAGTGTCATACCACCATTTCCGACATTGAAGTGGAGCATATAGAAAAACCGGGACATTTTTACTATCTAAAATATCCTTTTAAAGATGGGGACGGTCATGTTGTTGTAGCGACCACCCGGCCCGAAACTATGCTCGGTGACACGGCTGTGGCTGTTCATCCGGGCGACGAGCGCTATGCCGGCATGGTTGGAAAAATGCTCGTTTTGCCTCTGGTCGGGCGGGAGATGCCGGTCATAGCCGACGAATATGTAGACCCATCCTTCGGCACAGGGGCGGTCAAGATCACCCCGGCCCACGATCCCAACGACTTTGAGGTGGGACACCGGCATGGACTGCAGCAGATTATTGTGATAGACAAAGATGGTAGGATGAGCGCGGAAGCGGGTCCCCGTTACCAGGGGCTGGATCGCTATGACTGCCGCAAAAAAATCGTACGTGACCTGGATGCAGGCGGTTATCTTTTAAAAACTGAAGACTTATCACACGGCGTAGGCCACTGCTACCGCTGCAACACGGTTATCGAGCCGATGCTTTCACGCCAGTGGTTCGTAAAAATGAAGCCCCTTGCCGAACAGGCTATCTTGGCGGCAAAAGCGGGTGACGTACGTTTCATCCCGGAGCGGTTTACCAAAGTATACCTGGGCTGGATGGAGAATATTCGCGACTGGTGCATCTCCCGCCAGCTATGGTGGGGCCATCGCATTCCGGTGTGGTACTGTAAAGATTGTGATGAAATGATTGCATCCAAGAAGCCGGTATCGCAGTGCCCTAAATGCGGCGGGACAGATTTAGAGCAGGATCCCGATGTGCTGGACACTTGGTTTTCTTCCGCCCTGTGGCCTTTTTCGACATTAGGCTGGCCAAAGCAAACAATAGATCTTGCTTATTACTACCCTACTTCTGTTCTTGTGACCGGGCGTGACATTATCTTTTTTTGGGTTGCCCGGATGATCTTTTCAGGTTTGGCTTTCATGAACGACGTCCCGTTCAGGGTAGTGTCCATTCACGGGATGGTGCTGGACGCCCTGGGGCGAAAGATGAGCAAATCCCTGGGTAACGGTGTGGACCCGATTGATGTAATTGAATCTCACGGCGCGGACAGTCTGCGTTTTATGCTGGTAACCAGCAACACTCCCGGTAATGACCTGCGCTTTAACTTTGAGAAGCTGGACGGCGCCCGTAATTTTGCCAATAAACTTTGGAACGCCTCCCGGTTTGTTTTAATGAACCTTGAGGATTTTGAGCCGGGCGAACAGCACGGCCAGTACACGTTGGCTGACCGGTGGATCATTAGCCGTTACCAGAACCTGGTGGAAGATGTCACCCGGTTGCTTGATTTATACGAATTAGGTGAAGCCGCCCGGGTTTTGTACGAGTTTATCTGGAATGAGTTCTGTGACTGGTACATCGAACTGGCCAAACCGAGACTCTACGGAAAAACCACTCCGCAGGACCGGTATACTGCGCAAGCCGTCTTAACCGCCGTGTTAAAGGGGACACTGGAACTGCTCCACCCCTTTATGCCGTTCATTACTGAAGAAATATGGCAGCATCTACCAGGCAAGGGGCTGACGGTAATGCGCGCCCCCTGGCCGGTTGCCCGGAAAGAGCTGGTTGATCCGGAAGCAGAGAGTCAGATGGGGATGTTAATGGAAGTAATAAAAGCTGTCAGGCATATCCGCAGTGAAATGAACGTTCCACCGGGCCGGCAGGTCGAAGCCTTGCTGGAGGCTTCCTCGGAAGCGACCAGAGCCGTCCTGGAACGGGGAACAGGGTATATTCAGAGCCTGGCTAACGCTAAAGTAGCCATTTATCAGGCGTTGAAAGATAAACCGGAACAGGCCGCGCATGCCGTAACCCGTGGTGTGGAAGTGTTTGTCCCGCTAAAGGGTCTAATTGATATTGATCAAGAAGCTGCCCGGTTGCGGAAAGAACTAACGGTACTGGAAAAAGACCTGGCGAGGGTAAAAGGCAAGTTGAATAACCAGGGCTTTTTAAGTAAGGCGCCGGCCGACGTGATTGAGAAGGAACGGAAAAAAGAAGATGAATTAGCAGGTAAGCAGTCTGCCATCAGGGAGCGGTTGTCCATGCTGACAGGGAAAAATGAATAACTTTTGGTCCAGACAAGGGGACGGTTCTCTTGTCTGGCCAGCACTGTACAGAAAGTATAAGATACAGACAAGAGAACCGTCCCCTTGTCTGCCCCCTTGTCTGGATGCGGAGGCGAATTTGTTCTGGACTTCAAAGAAGCATTGGAGTACCTCGCCAATCTGACTAAATTCGGCGTTAATTTTGGTTTGGGTCGCATCGAAGAATTGTTGAACCGGTTGGGCAACCCGCACCAAGCTTTAAAAATCGCGCATATCGGCGGAACAAACGGCAAAGGTTCTACCACCGTCATGCTGGCAAATATATTGCAGTCAGCCGGATACCGGGTAGGAACATTCACGTCGCCCCACTTGCATTCCTATTGTGAGCGGTTCCGGATCAACGGCAAGGAGATTGATAGAAGCAGGATAGCAGGTTTGATCACGGAACTCCGGCCACACCTGGAAGCTATGGTTTCGGAAGGCTTTGAGCACCCGACTGAATTCGAAGTATCCACAGCCCTTGCGTTTGTATATTTTGAACAGGAAAAAGTTGACTTTCTGGTGCTTGAAGTGGGTATGGGAGGGGCAGTTGATTCCACTAACGTGATTACACCGTTGCTTTCGGTTATCACCAACGTTAGCATTGACCATACGGATTACCTGGGAAAAACGGTCAGGGAGATTGCCAGGGTTAAATCAGGCATCATTAAACCCGGTGTTCCCACTGTTACAGCGGCGGCGGGAGAGGCGCTTGAAGTGATCTCGGAAACCTGCCGGGATAGAGGCTCTCCGTTGACGCTGGTGGGGCGCGACATTACCTGGAAACACCTGTCTTCATCTCTTGCCGGGGCAATACTTTTCGGTCCAAGGGTGCCGGGGGTACATACGAGAATCTGTGGTTGCCCTTGCTTGGCAGACACCAGCAAATTAACGCTGTTTCAGCAATAGCGGCGGTGGAACTGCTGGTTGACCGGGGCTTGACGGTAGACGCAGGGGACGTGCGGGACGGTCTTGCGGTCACATGCTGGCCGGCCAGGCTGGAAATTTTACGCCGGGAGCCGCTTGTGCTGGTTGACGGGGCGCATAACTATGAAGGTGCGCGGAGCCTGCGCCAGGCACTGGAAGATTATTTTCCAAACAGGGATGTGGTTATGGTTTTCGGTATGCTGGAAGATAAGGAGCGGGCTAAAGTAGCGTCAGAACTCGCTCCGGCGGCAAGGGCAGTTATCGTGACCAGGCCGGACAGCCCGCGAGCCGGAAATTGGCGGGAATTGGCCGTGGACGTACGGCGTTACACACCGGAAGTTTACCTGATGGAAGGCATTGAAGGGGCGTTAAATAAAGCGTTTTCGTTAGTCCGGCCCGGAGAGATGGTGTGTGTTACCGGTTCACTGTATATGGTGGCAGAGGTGCGGGAATTGCTATTAAACATGGGGAGGCAGCAATAGTGTCATACGAAGAAAGACTAAAAAGAATGGGAGTGACCATTCCTACCGTGCCTAAGCCGGTTGCCGCTTACATCCCAGCGGTGCTAACGGGGCGCTATATTTTTACGTCGGGGCAACTTCCTCTCGCTGATGGTAAGCTTATGTTTTCCGGAAAAATTGACAGGGATCTATCAACGGTAGAAGGCTATCAAGCGGCGCGCCTGTGCGCGATCAATTGCCTGGCCGCGGTAAAAGGTGTGCTTGGCACGCTGGAAAATGTAGAGAGAATAATCAAGGTTACGGGATTTGTCAACAGCGTTAAGGGATTTACTAACCAGCCCCAGATAATTAACGGCGCGTCAGATTTTTTGATTGAAGTTTTTGGTGAAAAAGGAAAGCATGTACGTTCGGCGGCTGGTGTCAGTGAACTGCCACTTAACGCTGCAGTGGAGATAGAGATGATCGTAGAAATTACTTAAAATAACATTTTTATTATATTTTCGTCAAACCTTGTCATTAAATACTTTAGATGATAAACTGTTAAATAGTGCATGTACTTGTTTCAAGTATAAGGCTCTTTAGAACCGGGGGAGGATTTATGGCAAAGAGTTTTAAGAATTACGGCAATATCTGGGTTTTGGTTCTTCTCCTGCTGGTCGGCGGATTGACCGGCAGCGCTATCGGTAACGCATTGGCTCCTGCGTTGCCTTGGTTGAAAGCTACCTCAACAATAGGTTTAAAGCCATTTACATTGGACTTGCAGTTTTTTAACCTAACTTTTGGCTTTACTTTTGCCCTAAGTCCGCTTACAGCCTTGGGTCTTATCCTAGGTTATTTGATTTACAGGCGGGTGTGAAACAATAAAGGAATTAATTCTCGCCTCATCCTCCCCGCGCCGCTCGGTGCTATTGAAACAACTTGGTTTGAATTTCCGGGTTATTGTATGTGAGATGGAAGAATGTGCGCCACCCGGTCTGCAACCTTTTGAGATGGTTCAATATCTGGCTGCCAGGAAGGCTATGTCTGTAGCGGATAGTTTGGCAGACGGGATTGTTATCGGAGCCGATACTGTGGTTGTATGGCGCGGGCAGGTGCTTGGCAAGCCGTCCGGTGAGAGGGAAGCTGTAGAAATGCTGAAGTGCTTGCAGAATTGTGAGCACGAAGTGTTTACCGGAGTAGCGTTGGTGGATGCCGGTAACAGTAAGGTTGAGGTAAGCTACGATAAAACCCGGGTATTTTTCAGACCGTTGAACGAGGAAGAAATCCGGCGGTATGTGTCTACCGGTGAGCCCCTGGATAAAGCCGGCGCTTACGGCGCCCAGGGAATAGGGGCGATTTTTATTGAACGCATCGAAGGGTCTTACACGAATATCGTAGGCCTTCCTCTGTCCAGGCTTTCTCTTATGCTTAAAAAATTTGGTTATGATGTGCTGTAAAACCAAGGATTTCTGTTAGGAGATGGGCCTTTGGCATCGCGAAGTGATCGTCTAACTATTAAGGAGCTTCCGGTAAATATGCGTCCCCGGGAAAGGCTGTTGAAAGAAGGGGCCGGAGCACTGTCGGAAATTGAGCTGCTGGCAATTCTTTTAGGAACCGGATCCTCTGAAACAACCGTGCTGGAGTTAGCTTCCCTGATCTTGTCGCGCTTTAAAAGCCTCCGCTTGCTTGTAGATGCCACGATCGAAGAACTAAGCGAGATTAAAGGCGTTGGGCTGGCTAAGGCCAGCCAGGTGAAAGCGGCACTGGAACTGGCAAAAAGGCTCTCCCGTTTTACCGGCCAACCCCTTCCGGTGATTAAGTCGCCCGGGGATGCGGCCGGGCTGGTGATGGATGAGATGCGCCACCTGGACCGGGAACACTTCAGGGCGTTGTTGTTGAATACTCGAAACCAGGTCATAGCGAACGACGAAGTGTCGATTGGCACACTAAATACTTCCAGCGTGCACCCAAGGGAACTTTTCCGTAATGCGATCAAAAGAAGTGCCGCGTCGTTAGTTCTGGTTCATAACCACCCTAGCGGTGACGCTACCCCCAGCAAAGAAGATCTGGATGTTACCAGGAGGCTCAGCGAGGCCGGAAAGATCATCGGCATTGAAGTCCTGGACCATATCATTATTGGCGATAATAAATTCACCAGCTTTAAGGCAGAAGGGCTTATTTAAATTTTATTTAGATTTAGCATTACACTTAGAAAGGGGCCAGGAAATGCGCGTCGGTCTGTTTTCAAAAGATATGGGTATGGATTTGGGAACTGCCAATTCCCTGGTTTATGTTAAAGGAAAGGGTATTGTTATCCGTGAACCTTCGGTGGTGGCGATTCAAAAGGATACCGGCCAGGTGCTTGCGGTTGGGGAAGACGCCAAGAGAATGATCGGCCGTACCCCGGGGAACATCGTGGCGATTCGTCCGATGAAAGATGGAGTTATTGCTGATTTCGACGTTACCCAAAGCATGATTAAATACTTTATCAACAAGTCGCTGCGAAGCCGCACTTTTTTAGTCAGGCCGCGGGTAGTTGTAGGCGTTCCATCCGGGGTTACCGCAGTGGAAGAGAGGGCGGTGCGTGAAGCGGCGCTTCAAGCGGGAGCCAGAGAGGCTTATCTGATTGAAGAACCGATGGCGGCAGCTATCGGGGCGGGATTGCCTGTTCACGAACCGACCGGCAATATGATTGTTGATATCGGCGGGGGTACTACTGAAGTAGCCGTCATATCCCTTGGCGGCATTGTCACCAGCCGCTCGATCCGGATTGCCAGCGATGAGATGGACGAGGCCATTATCAACCACGTTAAGCGCACCTATAATTTATTAATCGGAGAGCGTACGGCCGAGTTAATTAAAATTCAAATTGGTACGGCTTATCCACTTTCGTCAACAGAGATTGAAGAGGTGCGGGGGCGTGATCTCGTCACCGGATTACCCAAAACTGTTCAAATAACCTCGGAAGAAATCTACAAAGCCCTTTCTGAGCCTGTAACCAGTATTATTGAGGCAATCAAGGCCACACTCGAACAAACCCCGCCGGAACTGGCGGCGGACATCATGGACCGGGGTATAGTAATGGCCGGGGGCGGGTCTCTTTTGCGAGGTCTTGACCGGCTGGTTATTGAGGAGACCGGAATGCCGGTGCATCTGGCGGATGAGCCGCTGCTTGCCGTGGCCTATGGCGCCGGACGGGTGCTTGAGAATATCGATGTGTTGCGTAAAGTTTTGATCCAGCCCAAAAAGCTGGCCTGATGGTGGCTGTAAATACCTGATTTTTGATATCCGGAATCAGTAGAGCAAGGAGTGAAATGCGGGTGCGTTGGGTTACTGCCAGGAGGCTTTTTTTACTTGCGGTCCTGGTGGCGGCCGCCCTGGCANCCATGCGTATTACGGTGCCGGAACGAGCCCGGTTGACACCTGTGGAATCCGTGTTCAGGGATGCTATCGCACCGGTACAGATAGGTTTAACCTGGCTGGGTAAACAGGCGAATCACCTAATCTCCTTCCCTGTTTCCATGTATAGGGCGGGAGAACGCAACCAGGCCCTGGAAGAGGAGGTTGCACGCCTGGAAAGCCAGGTAATCCAGTTGAACGAATTTAAGCTGGAAAACGAACGGCTGACCAGTTTGCTCGGCTATAAACAAGTGATGGCTAAAACTTATAATTTACTTGCCGCATCAGTCGTCGGCAGGGATCCGGGCAACTGGTTCGGTACAATAACCTTGGACAGGGGAATCAATGACGGCGTTAAGGAGAACATGACCGTTCTTACTCCGGAAGGGCTGGTGGGGCGGGTGGTTTCGGTCTCCTCCGCCACCTGTGAGGTTCTATTAATTACCGACCCGCGCAGCGGGGTGGGTTCTCTAATTCAGGATAACCGCACATCTGGTATTGTTGAGGGGATCACCGCCAGTTCAGGAATGACCAGGATGATCCACATTCCTAATAATGCGCCGGTAGAGGTAGGGCAANCGGTGATTACTTCAGGGCTTGGGAGCATTTTCCCTAAGAACATTCCAGTGGGGAGAATAGCCGAAATCCGGAGCGAACCGTCGGGCTTGTTCAATAGCGCCGATGTTCGTCCGTTTGCCGATTTAAGCCGGCTGGAAGAAGTGCTGATCATTGTCGGTGTGTATCCTTAAACCTGGATCACTGCCGGGGGGAGGTTAAAGCAGTGCCGTTTCCCGCTTTGTTGCTCCTGCTGGGGGTGGTTTTGATTTTTCAAACCACGATGCTGGATTATTTAACAGTGTATGGGGTAAAACCCGATCTGGTTATGTTGCTGGTTGTTTTCAACGGCTTCCTCCTGGGTCCAAGGGAGGGGGCTTTTTTGGGTTTTGCCGGCGGAATAATTGAAGATTTATTTTCCGGGAGCTATATCGGAATGAATGCTCTTTCGAAAATGGTCGCCGGTTATCTTGCCGGTGTCAGCGGCGAACGTCTTTATAAAGAGAATTCACTGGTGGTAGCAGGAGTTACCTTTTTTTCCACGGTCGCAGGTTTACTGGTATATTATTTTTTATTGTTATATCTAAAAATTGACGTGCCCTTTTTTTACACCTTACTTAGAGTCGTTCTTCCCACAGCACTTTACACGGCAGTGTTGGTGCCGTTCCTCTTCAGGCGTGTGCTCCGTTTGGTAATCATAAAGGGTAAGGATTTTTAAGTTTAAGCAGTAATTATTCTACCTTTTTATTATTGTTTTATTGGGGCGGGGAACAGAGTGGAAAAAAAAATAATTGAAAAAAGAATGCGGGTTTTCCTTTATATAGTAGTTATAATTTTTCTCATTCTTGTGTCCAGGCTGGCCTACATGCAGATACTTCAAAACGCTAAATTTTCAACATTAGCCAGGGAAAACCGGATGAGGTTGATTACTATCACTGCCCCGCGCGGCGAAGTATTCGACCGCAATGGGATCAAGCTGGTGGGCAATCAGCCGGTATATACTGTTTCCCTGGATAAAGTTTCCCTGGTACGTCTTGGACAAAAGGATACGAGTGGGGTAGTCCAGCGGCTGGCGGCGATTTTGGGCACAGACCCCCAAGAAATTCAACAAAAAATCAACCAGCAAGAACGCCTCTATGAACCTGTGAAACTGGCTACCAGGGTACCGTTGGAGGTTGTTACCAGAATTGAGGAACAGCGCCTGGAACTGCCGGGGGTAGTTATTGACATCGAGCCGCTTCGGGAGTATCCCAATGGGAATTTGCTGGCCCATGTAATGGGATATGTGCGGCAAATCAACAAGGAACAGCTTGCAGAATATAAAGATAAAGGTTATAAGTCCGGTGACCTTTTTGGACAGTCAGGGCTGGAGTATACGTACGAGCAATACTTGCGGGGCCAGGACGGCGGTAGACAGGTGGAGGTTGACAACATGGCGAGGCCGGTACGTGATTTGGGTGTAAAAGAACCGGTGCCGGGCAGCAATTTGGTACTTACGATTGACTATAAGGTGCAAAAGGCGGCGGAGGAAGCCCTGGCCAGGTCCTCCCAGGAGGCGTTGAAACAGGGATATAATGAAGCCAGGGCCGGGGCCGCGGTTGCTCTGGATGTGCGGACCGGCGCGGTGCTGGCTATGGCCAGTTATCCCGGATACGACCCGGTGAAGCTTTCCGGGGTATTGTCCCAGAAAGATTACAACGAAATCTTTAACTCACCCTGGAAGCCCATACTTAACCGGACATTATTGTCCTACGCGCCGGGCTCAACCTTTAAAATGATTGTGGCTATGGCCGGCCTGGAGACAAACACGGTCAGCCCTCAGGATTCTATATCTGATCCGGGTTATTTTGTTTGGGGCAGGCGGTATAATGACTGGAAGCTGGATGGCCACGGACAAGTAAACATGATCAGGGCAATAAAAGTGTCATGCGATACATATTTTTACCAGCTTGGACTAAAAGTAGGCATTGATAATATTGCCCGTATTGCCAAGGAGTTTGGGCTGGGCGAGAAGACCGGCATTGAATTGCCGGGTGAGGACACTGGCGTTATTCCTAGCCCTACCACTAAACTTCAGTTGCGAAAAGATTATTTGAGCTCTAGCTCCCTGCAGAAAGTACAGGAAATCGAACAAAGATACAACGATCTATTGGCCAAGGCGGTTAGTGAGGAGCAGAGGCGACAACTGCTAAAAAAAAGGGCGGATGAACTGATTGCGGTAGACTGGGAGTTGGCGTGGCACGATTATGATACCATTATTTCCGCTATCGGCCAGGGTGATAACCGCTATACAATGATTGAGCTGGCAAATTATGTCGCCACTATCGCCAACGGTGGCGTCCTGCGTAAACCTTTCCTGGTGCAACGGGTAGTTGATCCTAATGGCAAGATTATCAAAGAGAATAAATCCGGTTGAGATTAGCCGCGTCAATGTATCAGCAAAAACTCTGGCGGTAGTCAGAGAAGGGATGCGTGAAGTAACGCTGCCCCCGGATGGTACGGCTTACGGTTTTTTTACCGGTTTCCCCCCTGTGGCTGCCAAAACTGGTACAGCGGAAGTTGCGGGCCACGACACACACGCTCTGTTTGTTGCCTTCGCGCCATATGACACCCCGGAAATCGCTGTTGCAGTGATTATGGAACACGGTGGTCACGGCGGCACCATAGCCGGACCGGTGGCTGAAAGTATGCTTGCAGCCTACTTTGGTTTGCCGGAACCGGGCAAAAAATCTGTAAGCAGCCCGGAATAACCGGTAGATGTCAAAAAAACATGAAATAAAGGGGTTTTTATAAACCTTTTTTTGTTTTCTTTTAGCAGGATTTGGTTATCATCTGTAGAATTTAACTGATAGCCGCGGTTCAGGAGGAGATAGCTTTGGCTAATTCTTATAGTGTCTCAGGATTCGGTCAGGGTATTCCAGTTGATTTGGATGATCTGGTTGACGAGAAAACGATCCTGGTGCAGCGGACGCTGCGTTCCGGTCAGAGTATTTATTACGATGGAAATGTGGTTATCTTGGGCGATGTTAACCCGGGAGCCGAAGTAACCGCAACCGGCAATGTTATCGTTATGGGGTCCTTGAGAGGTGTGGTGCATGCCGGGGCCGGCGGCGATGAAAATGCTGTGGTAATGGCTTTTCACCTCCAGCCGACTCAACTTAGAATTGCTAATCATATTACCCGTCCTCCGGACAATGAGACGACTGATGCTGACTACCCGGAGATGGCGCGGATCAAAAGCGGAGTTGTTACGATTGAATCTTTTCAAACCGCTGGAGAACGTCAGGGGAAGAACATTTAACCAGTTGCCTGGCGTCAAACAGTTATTTTGAAAAAACATGAGGCAAGTTATTTGATCTCCGGCGCGAGGCGTCCAACGACTTAATAAGAGGGGGAGCAAAAGGATGGGCGAAGTAATTGTTGTGACTTCCGGCAAGGGGGGTGTTGGAAAAACCACCTCTACCGCCAATATTGGGACTGGTTTGGCAACCATGGGGTATAAAGTGGCACTAATTGACACTGACATTGGTTTAAGAAACCTGGATGTGGTTCTTGGCCTCGAAAACAGGATAGTTTTTGATATTGTTGATGTTGTAAACGGGAACTGCCGGTTGCGTCAGGCTTTGATCAAAGATAAGCGGTTTGAAGGCCTGCACCTGCTTCCGGCCGCTCAAACCAAGGATAAAACAGCAGTCAGCCCGGATCAGATGCGTAGTTTATGCGCTGAATTAAAAAATGAGTTTGATTATGTCATTATTGACTGCCCGGCGGGTATTGAACAGGGCTTCCGGAATGCCATAGCCGGAGCGGAGAAAGCGGTTGTAGTAACCACGCCGGAAGTTTCGGCCGTGCGGGACGCCGACAGGATTATCGGCCTGCTGGAAGCCGCTGATTTACGTGAACCGAAACTGATCATTAACCGTATCCGGCCCAAGATGGTCAGACAGGGGGATATGATGAGCATCGATGATATTATCGACATCCTTGCAGTCGACCTGCTCGGAATTATTCCGGAAGACGAGATGATCGTGATTACCACAAATCGCGGGGAAGCTGTAGTGCTGGACCAGCATTCCCGTTCCGGCCAGGCCTACAGAAATATTGTCCGCCGCATTTTAGGCGAGGAAGTGCCAATCATCAATCTGGATGAAGATAGCGGTTTTTTTAAAAAATTAAGGAAAATTATTGGCCTAAGGTAAACCGGGAAGGGAGGAGCAGCCTTGTTAGAGTTTATCACCAAGCTCTTCGGTAGAGACAACGGAAGCAAAAACGTGGCTAAAGAAAGACTGCGCCTGGTTCTGGTGCATGACCGGGCCAGCATATCACCCCAGTTGCTCGAAGCGCTAAAATCAGATCTGATTCAAGTTATATCAAATTACATGATTATTGACGAGACTAACCTGGAGGTTAATCTGGATTCAAGCGGCAGTACGGTGGCGCTGGTTGCGAATATCCCTGTCAAAGGAATGAAACGGGCCGCGGGGACGGCATAAAGGGGTTAACAGCCTGTATTAAACAGATACGGGCTTTTTTTATGCGTTGATTTATAATATAATGTTGCTATTAAGAATTCAGTAGTCAGTAGTCAGAATTCAGAATATCAAGACGGCAAATCATTTTTTCTTATTTTGACTACTGACTACTGACTACTGACTACTGACTACTGAATTAAATTGTTTTCCACGTTGGGAAAAAGATTTTGAAAGGAATGGCGGAGTGTTAAAACAAAGCAGGCTGTTGAAAAAGCTGGATCACATCTTATTGGCCGCCGT
>Ga0067045_1030052_pt1 | contig 16943 bp, 15 predicted proteins | sample TerdegcTABiofilm_FD_59184 | JGI IMG/M metagenome (GOLD analysis project Ga0067045, IMG submission 59184) | Combined Assembly of (Gp0054472, Gp0054536) Wastewater bioreactor microbial communities from Singapore -Terephthalate degrading...
GGTTGGCCGATTACCGGCCCGACCTTATACTGCTGGAAACGAAAACACCTATCATCAGGCGCCACTGGGCAATTCTTGGCGAGATTAAGAAAGAGTTCGGCACAAAGGTGGCGCTGGCTGGCGACCATGTTTCCGTTTTTCCCGAAGAATCTTTTGCTAATTCTAGCGTGGATTATGTGCTTACCGGCGGCGATTACGATATCCTTTTTGAGAGCCTCTGCCGGCATCTGATTAGCGACACCCCGCTATTACCCGGCATCTGGTACCGCCAGGGGGACGAGGTAAAGAATACCGGGGCATGCCGGCTGGTTGAAGACCTTGATACCATTCCCTTTATCGACCGCGAGCTGACGCACTGGAAGCTCTACGACGAATCATATCTCCTCCGGCCCGCAACCTATCTGCTCAGCGGGCGGGGCTGCCTCAGGCCGTTTGGCGCCGGCGTGTGCACCTTCTGCATCTGGCAGCATGCCCTCTGGCACCGGACCGCCAGGCTGCGCTCACCGCAAAATGTGGCCCGGGAGATTGAGGAAATCGTCAGCCGATACGGCGTAAGAGAAATATTCGACGACAATGAAAGCGGGCCTATCGCCAACAAGGAATGGCTGCGACGTTTTCATCAGGAAATGAAGGACCGCGGCTTAATCGGCCACGTGCTTATCTCCTCCAACGCCTCAGCCGATGCCCTGGATAACGAGGCCTGTGAGCTGCTGGCCAAGACGGGCTTCCGCCTGCTAAAAATTGGCCTGGAGTCGGCTAACGATGAGACCCTCAGACGCCTGGCCAAGAAGGAAACCGTGGAGCAGATAGTGCGTGGCGTGAAAAATGCCAAGGACCACGGGTTAAGGATACACCTTACCAACATGGCTGGCTATCCTTGGGAGACCGACGAGGACGAGGAAAGGTCCCGCAGGCTGGCCTGTGAGCTTATCGGTTACAAGACGAGGTTTGGTGATTCTTTGCAGGCCAGCGTCGTGGTAGCCTATCCCGGCACTCCGCTGCACCACCAGTCGTTAAGGGAGGGGTGGTTCTCCATTGACCCTAACGACTATGAAGCCTATGATATGTCGCAGCCGGTACTAAAGTGCCCCTATGATGCCATGCAGCGATGCGACAAGCTATGGTCTCTCCACAAACGGCCCTCCTTCCTGGCCAGATCGATGCTTACCATCCGCAGCTTCAGTGAAATCGACCAGGCCTGGAGGGGTATCAAGTCCCTCGTGGCCCATACCAGGGATTTCTGATTTAGCGACCGCTCGGGACGTAAGGAGATGCGGGAGATGGTGGTAAGCTGATAAATTTCAAATTTGAGCTGCAGGGTCTGCACAGTTGGCAGGTGAGGTGGGAGAAAAATGGACAGAGCAAGCGAAGCACGTAAACAGATTGAGGCGAGCATCGCAGCCAAAAGGGCGCTCAACCCTCAGGTGTTGGTGACCATCGCCGGGGCTTTGACATCTGCCCTGCGCAACGGCAAAAAGGTCCTGCTCTTTGGCAACGGCGGCAGCGCCGCGGACGCCCAGCACATTGCTGCGGAGCTCATGGGGCGCTTCCAGCTCAACCGACCTCCGCTACCCGCTATCGCGGTCAATACCAACGTCTCGGTGCTCACCGCCATCGCCAATGATTACGGCTACGAGCAGGTATTTTTGCGCCAGCTTCAAGGGCTGGTGCAGCCGGGTGACGTGGTCATCGGGCTGAGCACCAGCGGCAACTCACCCAACGTCGTCATGGCGATGGAGGAGGCAAAAAAACGCGGCGCGGTCACGGTGGCATTTGTCGGTGGCGGGGGCAAGCTCGGCCACATTGCCGACCATACTGTTTCCGTGCCTGTCGGAGACGTGCCCAGGATCCAGGAGGCCCACATCACCGCTGGGCACGTCATCTGCTATCTCGTGGAGCAGGAGCTCTTTGCGGAAGGCAATAAACCCTGAGCACCATGTTTAGCGACAGGTCGGCAGCAGTCTGCTGGAAGGGAGTTGTTAATCAGTGTAGCAATGGCCCAGGAACAAAGGGGTAGCACTCTGCCGCTGGTCTCAATTAACATCCCCACCTACAACTCGGCGCGGACTATGGAAAAGTGCCTGGCTTCCGTAGCGGCGCAGACCTATCCTAACATCGAGACGATAGTTGTGGATGGCAGAAGCACCGACGGCACCGTAGCTGTGGCGGAGAAGTACGGCTGCCGCATCTATTACGCCCGCGCCATGTGCAAGGCGCGCAAGGTCGGTATTGAAGAGAGCCGCGGCAGGTATATCTTCTTCCTGGATTCGGACCAATGCATCCCGCCTGACGCTGTTGAGCGGTGTGTTCGGGAGTGTGAGCACAGTGAGTACAATACCATTACCCTCTTTGAGCAATCAATAATCGAAAACAATACCTTCATCGAAAGGGTTATTGCTTATGACAAGTGGCTCTTTCACTCTCTGCAGGATGACGATGTCATCTACGGCTCGGCCATCCCCCGCTTTTTCGCCGCCCACCTGCTTAAAGGGATTGACCTTCCTGATGAGCTCTTTGGCTTTGAACATAACATAATCTATCATGAGGCGCTCAAACGCGGCGGCAAGGTGAAGTTCCTGCCCGACCTTTACATCCAGCACCACGAGCAGAACACCGTGGGCAAGTTTTTCCGGCGCTTTTACCACTATGGGCATGCCGTGATTCCGGCCATGCGCATCGAAAAAAAGCTGGTCATGGTGCACAGCCTGCCGCGCCGCGCCTATTTCACGCGAAAAGCCCTGAGCAAGCCGGTGCTTTACCTCGGACTCCTCTGGCTCTACGGCTTAAAGGCGACGGCCGCGGGGCTGGGGGCGCTGGGCTACCTGCTCAGCGGCATGCGATATGAGAGGGAAGCCAAGGATGAATAGCGCTTTGCCCCTTGTCTCGGTGGTGGTGGTGAACCATAACGGATTGATATACTTGCAGCCCTGTCTGGAATCGGTTTTGGCTTGTGCTTACCCCAATCTGGAAATCGTAGTTGTTGATAATGGTTCCAGCGATGGCAGCATTGACTACGTGAGAAGTCTGGCATCAAGGAAATCCGTGAAGCTGGTTGCCAATCCGACCAATCTCGGACCCGCCCAGGCCCGTAACCAGGGCGCTGCCCTAGCCCAGGGCAAATACCTGGCCTTTCTGGATAACGACACCGTGGTTGACCCTCTTTGGCTGAACAATGCCATCAGCGTCTTTGAAGCCGACCCCACCATCGGCGCCTGCCAGTGCAAGCTCATTCTGCAGAATACCGACCGTGTTATCGACTGCGTCGGCGAGTACCTGGGGGAGAATGGCTTTCTGGTGAACATTGTGCGTCTGGGGGAAGAGAAGGACGCAGGACAATACGATGATACCGGCGAGATATTCGCCGCCAAGTCGGCCGGAACGGTGGTCAGAAAAGACGTCTTTGATGGCGCGGGGGGCTTTGACGGGGACTATTTCATCTACATGGAGGAGACCGACCTCTGCTGGCGTATCTGGCTCCAGGGCTATAGAGTTGTCCTTATCCCTAACTCCGTGGTCTATCACCGCTTCGGAACCAGCTCGCTCATTATGCCGGAAAAAATCAACTACCTTGTCCAGTTCCACAACACCAAGAACTACATTTCCACCCTGATGAAAAACCTGGGCACAAAAAACCTGTTTTTGATATTGCCCCAGCACCTCGTCGCTTGGCTGGGGCTTACCATGTATTTTTTCTTTACCGGCAAGTTCCGCACTGCGCAGCGGGTCTTTTCCGGGACGATGTGGAATTTTACGCACCTATGCGCTACACTTAAAAAACGGCGTGCCGTGCAGCGGAGCCGGCGTGTCCGCGATGGGGACATCTTCCCGAGGATTATGCGGAAAAAAGGCTGGGGCTATTATATCAGCAAGTTCCGTACGCCGCCCAAGTTCGGGCACGGGACGGGCTGGCAGAAGGGGGAGTGAGGTGGGGAAAAGTATCAGATTATCGGTAGTGATACCCACCTCTAATCGCTGCCTGTCCCTGCGCCGCTGCCTGGATTCCCTGGTGGCACAGGACTTTAAGGACTTTGAGGTGGTCATTGTGGACGGCGGCTCTGCGGATGGCACCCCGGAAATGGTGGGGGAATATCGGGGGAGACTAAGCATTAATTTTATGAAGCAGAAGCGCCGGGGTCTTATACCGGCAATGAACGAAGGCTGGCAGGCAGCTAAAGGAGAGATTATCCTGCGTACGGATGACGACATTGTGGCCAGCCCGCAGTGGATTGGTGAGGTTATCAAAGGCTTTGAGCTGTCTCCCGATGTCGGCGGTGTCACGGGACCAACCATTATACCTGAAGATATTAGGATGAACCGGGATATCTTTATCTACTGGAAGAAGTTTGAGAGTGGAAATATTTTCTGGCGTATAGTTGGGAAAATATACTTTAATTACTTCCTGGAAGGGCAGAGATTTGCCATTGGTAAGTGGTTCAGAAGTGGTGCTTACTCTCTTGGCGCTTGTTTTGAGGAATGCCTGAAGCTGGATAGATGTATTGAAGTTGACCACCATGAAGCTTGTAATATGGCGGTAAGAAGGGATATACTCCAGCAGATAAATGGGTTTGATGAGATATTTAATCCGGCAGGAGGAACGCACAATGAGCCGGATGTCTCATTCAAAATACGGAAACTGGGTTACAAAATAATGTTTAACCCCAAAGCGCGTGTAGATCACCTCCCTGATACTTCTGGTGGTGCAGCTACAATCCGTGCTCAATGCTACGGGCAGGCGCTTGATATTATTAATTTCTATTTCCGGCACATCAAGCCCAACACTCTGGATAAGTTACTAAGGTTTAGCTCGTATCTGCTTTTTTTGAATGCCTTCTGGACGTTCAAATTTTTTAAAACAAAAAACATTGAATGGCTTGGTGGCATACCCGGAACCGCCGTCGGGCTTTTGCGACAGGTAATCAGGAGGCAGCCATGACGGAGGGAAATACCTTATCAAACTCTAAAAAGCGGGAATATGACTGGGACTTTTATGAGGTTGACCCCAATAGCAAAAGGAGATTTGACCTGATAAAGTCCATACTGCTTCCTTTTTTAAAAAGCGGTATAAAAGTGCTCGACATCGGCTGTGGAACAGGTTACCTGATGAATATTCTGCCACCCGGCGTGGAATACTGGGGGATTGACCAGGACGAAGAAGCGCTGGCAAAAGCCAGTAACCGGGGTGCTAAGACAATAAAAGCGGATGTCTGTTACGATAGGCTCCAAATTAGTGCCCCTTTCGATATAATTGTCCTGCTGCAAGTCCTGGAGCACCTGCCGGTTCCTGGATTGCTGATAAATCAGGTAAAGAGTCTGGCTGATGATACTGCAGTTATCCTCATTGGACTACCTAATGAGCACACACTCTTTCACCGCCTCCTCTTTATGTTGGGTAAGGGTATAGACCAAGGCACACTGGAACAGGTAGGCAAACACTACCATTACCCCACCATTAAAGAGAGCAGGGCTTTTGTAGCCAAACACTTTGACATCATCAAGACCAGGTATTTCCTGCCTGCCGGAGCACAGCGGCTAAAGATTCTCAGAAAAATACCTTTCAGAATACTTCGTTTCCTGGCTAATACCTGGCCCACATTCTTTGCTGCCGATGTTATCTTCCTGTGCCGGAAGAAGAGACAGAAGTGATGACTGACATGATGTCAAAGACTATTATGAGCAAGAATAATATGGCGATGAATAAAAAAATTTATGACTGGAGTCATTATGAAATTGATCCGATAAACAAACGCCGGTTTAACCTGTTGATATCCATGCTTTCAAGCTATCTAAAGGCAGGAACAACTGTCCTTGACATTGGTTGCGGCACTGCCTATCTCAAAACTGTATTGCCTCCGAATATCTCCTACACAGGTGTTGATAATAACGAAGAAGCTATAGCCTATGCTAATGCTCGCAGTGCTCACATTATCAAAGCAGACATCAATGGAATTATACCAGTAGAACAAAATTACGACATCATAATACTATCTGCAATTCTTGAACATCTTCCAGAACCAGAGAAATTGGTAAAGCAAGTTAAGGACATGCTCAAAGCTGGCGGTATCGTACTTATTAATTTACCAAATGAACACACTCTTTGGCATCGCATAAAAATAATGTTCGGTAAGGGCATAGACCCCAATACATTGATAGGCCATGGTATTCATCTTCACTTTCCAACCATCCGCCAGAGTATAATATTTACCTCAAAGCATTTTGAAATTATTGACAAAAAGTTCTTCTTGTCTCCCGGGGGGCAACTAGAGCCTATACTTTCAAAAATACCCAAAAGGCTTCTTGACTTTTTGGCTAATCACTGGCCATCACTCTTTGCCAGTGAAGTCATTTTCCTGTGCCAGAAGAAGGAAGAACAGCCATAGCTTAGATTTTTGATGGTGAACAGCGATGAGAATTACAGATATTACGTCAAAGATATCGCGCATATTACCGGAAAAATGGAAAGCACCTCTCTGGGAGATAGTGCTCAAGACGGGTCTGGTCTCGCCGCACCTGAGCGATATTGGCAGTAGTGAACGCATCGTGGAATACGGCTGGGTGGTCAGGAATATCCCCACCGAGAGCCGTAAAATCCTGGATGTGGGCTGTTACGGCACCCTTTTCCCCATCATGCTCGCCAGCCTGGGCTTTGAGGTGTGGGGGATTGACATGCGCACTTATACACCAGCCCACCCTAATTTCCGTTTCATCAAAGGAAATGTGAACACGGCAAAGCTCCCGGGAAACTACTTTGACGCTATCACCATAATTTCTACTATGGAGCATATCGGACTGCGCGATGACGGGGATTTTGCCTGCGCCGCCCGCCTGCGGACGCTGCTGCGCCAGGGCGGGACGCTTATCCTCACTGTCCCCTATGGCCAGCCGGTTACCCTTGAAGGCTGGCGTGTTTATGACAACGAGAGACTGGGGCGGTTGCTCAACGGTTTTCAGATTGTTAGTGCGCATTATGCCGTGGAGAAAGGCGGGAAATGGGTCAGCACCACCGAGGCTGAGGCCCGGCAGTTCCAAGCCAGCCCGAAAGGGAAGTGCGGCAGCGTGGTCTGCCTGGCTGCCAGGAAAATCGGGTAAAATGGTAATTATTAACATACTAGAGAGGACGACTGGTGCTGAATTTCATTGAAAAATACAGGCTGCCGGTTATTGCCCTTTTCTATGCAATGCTGGCGGCGATAGCTCTGAGGGGCATCCTCGGCACTGATGGCACACTGGGACACAACTGGGACTGGAGCGTGCCGCCACTTTCCTTCCAGCTCCGGACCGGGCTGCAGAGTTTCTATGCCTGGGCGGAAGGCTCCCTGGGCTACGGGGTTGTCGGCAACAGTTACGCCCCCTTCAACTTCATCTGGTCCAACCTGGGCTACCTGGGCGCCGATGGCGGTTTTGTTTCCAAGCTGCTGGTCTTTCTCACCATCGTCATCGCCGGCACATCCATGTTTTTCCTTGTAGAGGACATTCTGCGCCGCTCCTTTGAAGATGACGAAGCGGCCGGTAGCTGGCGACTCCTCTTCATGCCGCTGCTGGCGGGGTTTTTCTATGCCCTTTCTCCCTATCTGTTCAACGATTTCATCGGCGGGGCAAATACGCAGTTCTTCTCCTACGCCCTGCTGCCGCTGGCGTTGTACCTCTTCCGGCAGACGGCACCACCGGGGGCGGGGCTGCCCGTTTTAGGCCTTGCCATGACGCTGGCGGCCATCGCCATCTCTTTCCAGCACCTTTTCTTTGTCTCATCCATCATGGTCTTGTACCTGCTGTTCCAGGAAAACAGGCTTCGGCTGTTAAAGAACCTGGCGGCAGCCTGCGGGATATTCCTGCTGCTCTCCGCATATTGGATTGTGCCGCTCGTCTATTCAAGCCTGCACCAGGTAGCCCAGGTGCCTTTCAACCAGCCTTCACTAGCGGACATCAATAGTGCAGTGCCATCACTCTCAAAAGCCCTTACCGGTGAGGGCTACTTCGGTCGTGATTTTTTCAGCGGCGCCGTGGCGCTGGTAAACCGGAACCTCTGGCTCAGCTGTTCCTTCGGGCTGCTCTTTGCCGCGCTGGGCTCTCTGGTGTTTGTCTGCCGCAGAAGTAAAGAGGCGCTGTTCTGGGTGATGCTGTTGCTCATTGCCCTGGTGCCGGCCACGGGGGGCAAAGCGCCCCTGGGCAACCTTATGGTCTGGCTTTATGAGAACATCCCTTACATGGTCTTCTTCCGCAGCCCGCAGCATCTCATGGTGCCGGTAACCATTGCCCTTGCCGTGATCCTCGGCCTGGGCACCCATGCCCTTGTTGGCTATCTTGGCACCGACAGGCTCCCTGTTTACGCCATCCTCTTCAGTATGCTTGCCATGTGGCTTTCCCCGTTTTTCACCGGCAACCTGGGGCTGGCCTATCTGGAAGGCCGCGGCGGCGGCAATTTCCTGGGGCAGTTCCGGGTGTCCCCCGGTCTGGAGCAGGTGCTCAGCCGGCTGGAGAATGAGGAGGGCGATTTCCGGGTGCTTTTTCTGCCCATGTCGGCCTCGCCCTACTACCTGGCTACGGAATACCAGCGCGAAGGGCAGGGCGGCGACCCGGTCATCTTCAACACCCGCGGCGCAGTTTACGATTACCCCGCAAATCCCTATTCCAGGGTTTACAGCCTGATATGCCAGGAAATTATCTACAAGGTAGCCAAGAGCCAGGAGACCAAAAACCTCCTGGATATGGCGAACATCAGGTACATCGTGCTCAGGAAGGACGTGGTGCCCAATTTTGGCCCTTATGCCGCGGCCTGGGATTACGACAGGGCCTACCGCCTGCTCAGCGAGACCGAGGGGGTATCCCTTGTTGAGGAGCATGCCTACGTCTCCCTGTGGGAAAACAAGGGGTATCTGCCTCGTTTTTACGCGACGCCGGCGCTTACCGAGGTCTCCCAGGGCATCCAGGCCTTTCCCTACGTCGCCTTAGCTCCGGTCTCGTTGCCCCACGCGGCTTTCGTCTGGGACGGCAACTTAACGGGACCGGCAGGGGAAAGAAGTCAGAAAATCCATCTGCTGAAACAAACGGAATCAATCTGCAATTTTGAGCAAAGCTCCTCTCTTGGGGCATGGTACGGCAGCTCCAACTTCCGCGTTGAGCCAATGTCTGATGTCCGCAGTGCCCTTTCCCTTGACTCCTCAATAGTGAAAGAGGGGAATTTTGCCATGAAGGCGGTTTACAATTACGACGCCCGCTTCGGCGGCGGTGACCTGGTGATGATCCTGCCGGAGCCGCAGGACTGGGGCCCTGATGCCGAACTCAGCCTGTGGCTCTATCTGGTAAATCCCCCTCCCGCCGACACAGGCATGCGGCTGATGATCTTTGACAAAGATTGGGACGGTGGTTCGGGGCATATCCTCTATAACGAAGTGGCACGGTTTACCGGGCAGGGCTGGAACAAAATCATCTTCAAGTTGCTCGATGCCGCCCTGACCAGTGTCGGCTTCCTTGACTTCCAGTTGCTGGATAACGACATGGCTTACCAGAATACCCCCATATATATTGATGACGTTAAAATCGAGAAAGTCAGCACGGAGTTACCGGCCTTGCCTTTTGAGGCCAGCTTTGATATCGGTGAGGCCGGCGACTACCGCATCTATGCCGAGGTCTCATCGGCCGAGCAGGGCGAGCTGCTTTTTAGGTTTGATGGACAGAGCTTTGCCTTTTTCTTCCCGGCACCGGCCGGTGGTGCGCCCGAATGGCTCTGGAGCAGACCATTCACGCTCGCGCCGGGTAGATACCAGATAGAGGCTTACTCCGGCTCATCCGTCAAAGTCTCAAGGGTAGTGGTGGCTTCGGAGCCGGCGGTGACCGATATTGCGCCGGAGATTTTCTTCAAGCACCTCAGCCCCGTCAAGTGCAGGGTTCAGGCAAATGCAGAGAAACCGTTCTTCCTGGTGTTCCTGGAGTCCTTCGACCCCAACTGGAAGGTTTACATAAATGGGAACGCGCTTTCTGAAGGCAGCCATTTTGTCGCCAATGGCTATGCCAACGTATGGTATATTGACCCGCAGCTATACCCGGACGGGGGCGAGCTTAATCTGCTCATTTATTACCAGCTCCAGACGCCATACAGTATTGGTCTGGCGGTAAGTGGTTTTGCCCTGAGCGCCGGCCTTATCTGCTTGCTCTGGATATTACGCATGAGATATGCAGGCAAGAGGACGGACTGAGGAAGAGAGCAAGAGGAAAGATGTCAACATTAGAGATAACGGCTATCGTCATCAGCCTCACCGGTGCTATTGTTTTCGCCATAGTGAAGTGGCCGCCGGAGGTGCCCCTGGGTCTGGGCATCAGCCTCTTTGCCTTGGGCGCCCTGGCCGCCATCGCCGGCCGGGAGGAAACGGCCAATCAGTTATCCCTGGGGGCGTTCTACGCCCTGGGCTGGGGCGTCGCGCTGCTTATAATTGAACATATCAGGGACCACTGGAGGCAGACATAATTTGGCCCTCTTTCGCAGAATTCTTGGCAGCAGCCGCTGGCGCCCTTACTTTTTCTATGTCTTGCTTTCCCTTGCCATCCTTGGGCCTTTGCTTAAGCCCGGCTACATCCTGACCCTGGACATGGCCTTTGCCCCCCATATGGACTTCACCTCTTTATTCTTCGGCATGCCCGAGGGCAGCTCCCTGTTGCCCGTGGGCATCTTGGTGCAGGGAATAGGTAGGGTTATCCCCGTCTGGCTGGTGCAGAAGCTCATCCTGTTCCTTGCCTTTTTCTTGGCGGGGCTGGGGGCCTACAGGCTGGCGCCGGGAAAAGGGATCGGTGGTTATTTTGCCGGCTTGCTTTATGCCGTAAACCCGTTCACCTATGTCCGCTTTCTGGCCGGCCAGTGGACGGTGCTGGTGGCCTACGCGCTGCTGCCTTTTGTGACCCAAGCCTTTCTCAACATGCTGAGCCAACAGAGATGGAGAGACGCCGTCCGCGTCGCCATACTGGCGACACTGGCTACCATGTTCCTTACGCACATCATTCTCCTGCTTTTCCTTGCCTTTCTGGTCATCCTGATAAGCAAGATGATTGCGGAGCGTGGGCATCTGCTTGGCCTGAAGAGAATGGGCGGCCTGCTCTTCGCATCCGTACTCCTGTTCATCGGGCTGAACCTGTATTGGGTCGTTCCTTTTCTTACCGCCGAGAAGACGATGCTGGCGCAGATCGGCCTTTCGGATATGCTGCTGTTTGCTCCCAGCCTTACCTCCGGCTTCAACACGGCGGTGGACATTGCCTCCATGCATGGCTTCTGGAGGGCCGGCTACGTGTATTCCAGCGATAGCCTACCTTTCTGGTGGCTCTTCTTTCTCTTCATTCTCCTCATCGTTTGCTACGGCATTGTCGACGGTTTTTCGGATAAGAAGCTGCGCTGGCTCGCTCTGTCTTTCACTATAATTTGGATCATCTGCGTGCCGCTCGGCATGGGCATGTCCAGCACCCTCACTCGGCCGTTGATGGAGCAGCTTTATCGGAACGTGCCTTTCTTCGGTGGGTTCAGGGATTCGCAGAAGTTCGTTATCCTGATCGCCCTGAGTTATAGCTATCTGGGCAGCCTGGGAATAAAGACGTTCGGCTCGTTGCTGGCCCACGATCTCAAGCTGGCCAGAATTGGCGGCTTGGTGCTTATCATCGCGGCAATGCTTACCCCTGCCGCTTACTCATTCCGCATGTTTGGCTTTGGCGGGCAGCTCCAGGCCACCGATTATCCTCAGGAGTGGTATGAAGTCAATGCCTATCTGGAACAGGACAAACAGGATTACGCCACCCTCTTTCTGCCGTGGCATGCCTACATGGACTACCAGTGGCTGCCGAACCGCGACAAGCGCATGGGTAACCCCGCGCCCCATTTTTTCACGGGGCAAGTTATCTACGGGGACAACATTGAGCTGGGCGACATCTATACGGAAAGCCCGAACCCCGTAAACAGTTACGTTGCGTTTCTTATGGCAAACGGCAAGGCGGTGGCTAACCTGGGCGAGCTGTTGGCTCTGATCAACGTCAAATACGTTATTCTGGCGCATGAGGCGGACTGGCAGAACTACCAGTTTCTCTACCAGCAGCAGGACCTGGAGCCTGTGATGAGCAAGGCGGGCATTACCCTGTTCCGCAACCGGCACCCGGTCGCCAGGGCCTATGCTGTGGGCAGCGTCGTTAGTATCAAAGGCATGGCGGATCTCCTGGAAATAAGCCGGACTCAGGATGTCACGGAGCACCTTTATGTTATGGCGGGAGACGCCGCACCCAATGTCGGCGGTGGCATGGAGGCTCTGGTTGCAAAGAAGGAGAGTTTATTTAGATATCAGGTTGCCGGTACCGAGCGGGAATGGACGATATTCGTCGCGCCGGATATTGATACCGACCACTGGGTATATAACGGCCAGCGAGCGGTGAAAAACGCCGGCCTCATGCCCGCCTTCCCGTCAGATGAAGCCGGCGGCGAGGTATCATACCAGCGGTTCTACCGCGTTTGCCTGCCTGCCTACTTAGCCTCCGCCATTTTACTAGTGCTGGTGCTGTTTCTTGACGCGCGGCGCCGGTTTCCGTCCCTAAAGGGCAGCATAAAAGGGCGACTGCCGCAAGAAGAGGGGGATTGCCGGCAGTTAAAGGAGGGGGAAAATTAAGGAGCAGGCAAAGCCGGTAACCGCGGCGCAGGGGAGCTTCGTCCTGGCCATTTCTTTTGGCATCATCACGTCTCTCAACTATGCCTTTGGCATCGGCATGGGGTGGCTGCTTGATGTCAACAGCTACGGCGTGTTTGGTGTTTCCCTGGCAATGTATGGCTTGCTGGATAACATTACCCAGCTGGGTTTCCCCACTACTGCTGCCAGGTTCCTCACCACCAGCAGCGACCGGCGCAGGGTCCTGCAGTCGGCCATTCTCGGCAACCTCGTGCTGGCCGTAATCATTACCACCGCTTTTTATCTGGTTATGCAGGCGGTGCAGTTCGGCCCGGCTTACGAGCGGATTATTCCGGCTATCACGATCATCGTCGTCATCGGTTCCGTCGGCTATGTGGCCCGCTATGCTTTGCAGGGGATGTTCCGGTTCCGCCAAATGGCACTGAGCGACGTCCTCAGCGCGGCTCTAAAAGTCGGCGGCGCTTTTCTCCTGGTCTGGCTGGGTCTGGGGGTTTTCGGGGCTGTGCTCGGGGTAGGTATTGGCCTCCTAACCCTGCTCCTTACGGCTTTATTTTTCGTGAGGGACACCCGGTTCTGGCAGCGGTGGCAGGGAGTGGATGGTGGTCTCATTAGATTTGCCTTCCCCATGTTTATCGGTATGATATGCCTCATTATGATACCGACCATCGACATTTTGGCCCTAGGGTATTTCAGTTCCGATGAGGCGGCAGGGTTCTATCAATCTGCCGTTACCATCGCCCGCATACCTTATTTCCTGGCGTTGGCATTGATGGCGGCGGTATTCCCCTTTGTTGCCAGGCATACTTCATCTGCTACCGCCCGCGACTATATCCGCGTTACCCTTAAATACAGTTTCCTGTTCCTGCTGCCGATCTCGGTGGCCATAGTCGTGTTGCCAGGCCCCATACTTACCCTGATGTTCCCCGTAAAATACGCCCCGGCAGCCGGTGCCTTCGCCATCATAGCCATCGGCATGGCCCTTCTGGCTACTTTGAATATCATCGTGCAGAGTCTTCAGGCGCTGGGCCGCCCCGGGCTGGTGGCAATCTGCCTGACGCCTGCGCTCATGGTACAGGTTGTCCTGTTGCGGCTGCTCATACCGGGCTACGGCATGGAGGGGGCGGCCGTGGCGACCACCCTCGCTTGCTTCGTTGGGCTGCTGCCCCTGCTACGGGAATGCTGCAGGCTCGGCCTGACGCTGAAGCGGCGCTATATGATGATACTACCCTGCTATATGATACTTGCCGCCGTGCTTTACTTTTTCCCCCATGCCGGCAGGTTGCAGACGCTTTGCGCGCTGGTCGTCGCCGGGGTATGTTACCTGGTGTCGCTGCGCCTCTTCCGCCTGCTGGCGCGGGGGGACATTGAGACGATACTTTCCGGCGTCTTCCCCAAAGGGAACCGGTTCACGAGGATGCTCAAGAAGCTGCCGGAGTGATTGGGGCTGCGGAATACGCACCTGCGGTCAGGGCGTTTTCTTTTGCCGATGTGCGGGAGAGAAGTCAGGGGGTGAGGTAGGAGGTATCGTTCAGCACCGCAACCACCGGCCTGGCATCGTCAAACTGGATCACGCTGCAGGAGGCGTTGTCTATTCTAATACTGCGGTAAATGCTCGCTGGCACACCCAATACATGGGCAATAATAATCTTGATGATGCTGTCATGGGACACTATGGCCGCTCTCATGCCCGACCCGCTTGTTATGACCGTGTTGAACGCCCGCAGGGCGCGGGTCTGCACCTGCTGAAAGCTCTCGCCGCCGGGTAGTTTGATCGCGGAGGGGTCGGCCCTCCACTGTCGCCATAACGCCTGCCATCGTGCCGCGATTTCGTCGGCATGGAGCCCCTGCCACAGGCCAAAATCTATCTCGGAGAGGTCTTCAAGAATCCGGATGGCGGTGCGGTGCCGCCCGGCAAGTATGTCTGCCGTGGACCGCGCCCGTGGCAGCGGGCTGGAATAGATAATATCTACTGGCGTCTTAGCCAGCTTGCGGGCAAGGGCTTTCGCCTGGGCGCGGCCGGCCTCGTTCAGGTCTTCTTCGCTGCGCCCGGCGTAATGCCCATCTAGGTTGGAATTTATCAGCCCGTGCCTTACCAGAAAGAGTGTTTTTATCATGATCTGATTGTTATCTTAATTAGAAATTTTATAACATAACAACCGTGCGGGACAACAGTCATATCGTTTCGGCAGGTGATTTGTTTGTGATAATGGTTTGGTTTCGTCCTTCTTGATTTTAGGCCTAACGCAGTATAGAATGATGTGCATATTACGGGCAGACGGAGAATAGCGATGAGTCGCAATAGAATACCCACGGGTGTGGAAGGGCTGGATGCCCTCATTTCAGGAGGGCTGCAGCAGAATAAGGTGTTCATGATCTGCGGTGAGGCGGGCACGGGCATACTTTATGCCTGCAGTATGTCATGGCGGGTCTGCAGCGGGGTGAAAGTGCGGTCTATGTGTCAATTGATGAAAAGCCCGCCCATCTGTTGGAGGACGCCGAATCCCTGGGGTGGGACCTGAAGAAGTACATTGATCTTAAACAGCTTACCGTCCTGGATGTAACCCCCTATTTCACCAACCTGAGGACCGGCAAGGAAAAGGCCATCGATGCCCGCATCGTGGCTGCCGACCTCGGCAAGCAGGTACACAGAATAAAGGCTTCCCGGCTGGTGATTGACCCTATTGCGCCCCTGATTTTCGGGCAGGGGCCGCCGCCCCAGCTGCACCATGGGCTTGGGGTGGTATAAGTCAGGGGCCGCAGGCGCGTGCCCAGACCGCCGGCCAGGACTACTGCCTTCATCGGCATCTCCCCGCGGCGTACATCGGGCGGGTAAGGTGCTTCGCAATGGCTCCATCATAGCACACTTAGTGGGGGGCCTCTACATAGGCCGCGCCGAGATTCTTTGCTCATTTGGTTGCTGACCCGACCCTGCTCCTGCTAGGGGGCAGGAGAAAGAAGGGGTCGTGGGCTTCCCCCTTTAATATCTTCCTCTTCCCTTTGTCCAAGGGAAGGTGGACAGGTGGATAGGATTACCCTCTGGCGATGGGAGGAAGTACCTTAACCAAGCAGGAGCGGCCTTTACCTGCTGGGCCTTGCCTTGACTTAATCTTGCAGCGTTGTTATATTGGGAAAAGAGGGGTAAATGTTGCGTCATCGGGAGAGAAACCATGATTATTGATTCCCATGTTCATTTGATGTCCCAGAAAATCATCGCTCAGAGCTACTGGGACAACTGGGTGAAGCTGGCTGCTGCTTTGTCGGGGAGGCCGGTGGAAAAGATTGTCCGAAGGCTGCCCGAGATCCAGGATGACAACGGCGGGCTGCTGATTGCCGATATGGACGCCGCAGGCATTGATTACAGCATCATCAGCACCATTGACTACGGTATCGTGCTGGGCGAAGCCAGCATGGACATCTTGGAGATCAACCGGCTCTATGCCGAGGTGGTGAAAAAATATCCCAACCGCCTGATTGCCCTGGCTGGCGTTGACCCCAGGCGCAAAAACGCTGTTCAGATTCTCAAGACGTGTTTGAAGGACCTGGGCATGAAGGGCATCAAGCTCCTGCCCCCCACCGGCTTTTACCCCAACGACCATGAACTCTGCTACCCCATCTATAAGCTGGCTGCCGAATACGGCCTGCCCGTGCTGGTGCACACCGGCCCGGAGACGGCGCCCCTCTACAGCAAGTACGATTACCCCATTTTCCTGGACGAGGTTGCCAACGACTTCCCCGATCTGCAGATCATCATGGCCCACGCCGGCTTCTGCTGGTGGCCGGAGGCAGTCAATATCGCCGCGACCAAGCCCAATATCTATCTTGACCTGGCCGGATGGCAGCCGCGCGCCCGGCAGCAGCCGAAGGAGGAGTTCTACCAGCCGCTGAAGACCATGCTCAAGAATATCGGGCCTTCCCGGTTGCTCTTCGGGAGCGACTGGCCGGCGCTCCGCCTGATGATGAGCTCCCAGAAATGGGTTGACGTCTTCAAGAACTCGTCGGAGGAGATTGTGGCCTCCGGGCTGGCACCCTCTCCCGAGGAGGCGGCGGGCATCCTGGGTGGTGCCGCAGCGAAGCTGTTCCGGATAGGGGCATGACCGGCATCATTGAAGAGCTATAGAGAGGGGGCTTATGCCCCCTCTCTTCTTTTGCGCGGGCCGTCTATCGCGGTTGAAAAAAGCGGGGTCGGTAGTGTAAAATGGGTAGGTTTTTACGGGGGAAAATCTGCTTGCGGGCAAGCTGAGGAGGCACGATAGATGAGCAAAGTCCTGATTTTGGGTAGCGGTGGAGTGGCGGAGAAGG
>Ga0067045_1030053_pt1 | contig 16934 bp, 24 predicted proteins | sample TerdegcTABiofilm_FD_59184 | JGI IMG/M metagenome (GOLD analysis project Ga0067045, IMG submission 59184) | Combined Assembly of (Gp0054472, Gp0054536) Wastewater bioreactor microbial communities from Singapore -Terephthalate degrading...
CCAGCCATACCCCACAGAACGGCTGGGGCTGTAAGTGCAAAGTATTCAGCGCCGGCGAGCGGGACATTAAGCGCCTGGGTGATCAGGCCAAGCGCAGCGCCCCTCAGGACGGCAGTTACTTATGGACAGACAAACAGGGCCGGACGTTTGAGATCCCCAACGGCATTGATCCGGGGTTCCAGTACAACCCGGGTGCTGCGGCTCAGAAAAGCAAGGATATTCTCAACGACCGTATCAACCAGTTGCCTCCGGAGATTGCCAGGGATATCCGGGCCGAGATTGCCAGGGGAGAAAAGCAACGGTGATTCAGGTCACTCACAACATCGGTTCCGTTCAAAAACAGCTGATCCGGTTGGCCGGAAAGGCCGGTACGATACAGCCTGCACTCAAGACCATCGGCGAGACGCTGGTAAACTCCACCAGAGAACGATGGGATCAGCAGGTCGATCCGGCCGGAAACAACTGGCAGCCGCTGAAACCGGCCACACTGAAGCGCAAGGCCAAGAAAAAGAAACCTCTGAAGATACTGCTTCAGGATGATCAATTACGATTCACCATCGCCCCACGGGTCGAGGAGAGCACACTGATCATCGGCAGCCCGCAGAAATATGCAGCCACCCATCAGCTGGGCCGGAAAACGGGGCGAGGCAAAATACCTGCCCGCCCTTTCCTGGGTATCAGCAAACAGGATAAAGCGGACATCCTGGACGACATCGCACAACACTTTAAATTGTAGCCCCTGTGGGACGTTTTGGACAACAGCGCATACTGCGGGTGCAGCCTGGTCACAAAACTGGCGCACAGCAAAATTTAAAGACAGTTTAAACGCGGTTACGAATGTTGTCGCGACCATCAATTACCAACAGTACCTCTCCGTAATACGCACCCCCTGCAAATTCCAAACCGCTTTATTTCAGTCTGCACGCTCCCCCAGTGTACGGTGCCGCATGCACCGTACACAACACAGGGGGCACAGCATGCACGAGTGGGATCTCGTATTCCGCGCCGGAGTCCACACAGACAGTAACGGCAATACCCGCACCTGGACAACCGACGATCTGGACAAGATTGTCAGCTCATTCAACCCGGCATATCACGAGCCTCCCCTGGTAATCGGCCACCCGTCCGACAACGCCCCGGCGTTTGGCTGGGTTGCCGGTATCAAGCGGGTGGGAGATGGTCTGTACCTGCGATACAAAGACGTGGCTGCCGAGTTCAAGGATTGGGCTGCCAAGAAACTGTTCAAGAAGAAGTCGATCTCAGTCTACCCGGACGGCAGCTTGCGCCACATCGGCTACCTGGGGGCCATGCCCCCGGCAATCAAGGGGCTGCCGGATTTCGCGTTTAACGACAGCGACAAGGGAGAAGCTGTTACCTACGAATACAGTGACTGGCGCATGACCACCCTGGGGCAGATCATTATGCGTCTCCGTGACCATTTGGTTGAAACCCTGGGAGCGGACAAGGCTGACAACATAATCAAAGGCTGGGAGGTGCAGGACCTGCTGACTCCACCGCCCGAACCGGAACAATCAAACAGGCTGTACAACGAACCTGAGGAGGAAGGTATGAAACCTGAAGAGGTGCAAGAGTTGATCACCAAGGCTGTGGGCACGACCGCAGCACAGTTCGCCGAAAGCATGAAAGCTGTCTGCGAAACCGTTAAAGGGCTGTCTGAACAGGTCGGCAGCCTGCAAAAACAGTTGACCGCTGAACGTGAGGCGGGCCAACGCCGGGAGTTCCGTGAATTCCTGCTGCAGCCGGAGATGGTACGCCGGGTGCCGGAGGGATCGCGGGAGGCCACCATCAACCAGATGATGGCGTTGTCTGCGGCCGATCCGGTCGAGTTCGGGGAGGGGGATGCCAAGGTCACCAAGTCCGCCGTGGACGTCTACAAGGAGCAGCTCAAGGCGTTGCCCGAGGTGGTCCAGTTCAGTGAGTTTGCCACCAAGGACAGGGTGGGAGATTGGATGATTAACGGTATGAGTGCCGAGGCTCTCTCGCAAAAGGCGATCGAGTTTCAGGAGTCAGAAGCCAAGGCCGGCCGGACCGTCAGCATTACCGATGCGGTCAACCACGTCAAAAAGGGAGGTAAGTAATCATGGCAAATCCCTCGTTCATCAAGACCTTTACCGCTGAAACGGCGGTTGCCGCATATCGCGCCGTCAAGCACGGCACTGCCGACACCAACGTCGTACAGGGCGCCGCTTCTACCGATGCCCTGCTTGGTGTCTCCGGCCAGGTTGCCGGCGACGTGGGCAAGCGGGTGGATATCACTCTTGCCGGTACCGCCGAGATCGAGTACGGCGGCACCGTCACCCGTGGCGACTGGTTGACCTGCGATGCCGACGGTAAGGCGGTCGCCGCCGCTCCGACAGCCGGCGTCAATGCAAACGTTATCGGCCGCGCAATGGTCTCCGGCGTTGCGGGCGATATCGGCTCTGTACTGCTCGCCCAGGGCCGGATTCAGGGATAACTCACCTATTAAGGAGGATAAACAATGTCTAATGCACCATTCCCTATTCAGCCGGAATTAACCGCCATTGCAATCGGCTATCGCAATACGCGGTTGATTGCCGACAACGTGTTGCCGCGCATTCCGGTCGGCAAGCAGGAATTCAAGTACCTGGAGTACAACCTGGCCGACGGCTTCACCGTGCCCGACACCAAGGTCGGCCGTAGAGGCAAGGTTAATGAGGTGGAGTTCTCGGCCACCGAGAAGACCGCCAGCACCGAGGATTTTGGTCTGGAAGATCCCATCCCCCAGGCTGATATTGAAAACGCGCCGGTGAACTTTGACCCGGTTGGTCGTGGCGTCGAGGGGATTACCGACCTGCTCCTGCTGGATCGTGAAGTTCGTACTGCCGGGATCGTGTTTAACGCCAACACCTACGGCGTTAACAACAAGATCACTCTGTCCGGCACCAGCCAGTTCTCCGACTTTGCCAACTCCGATCCCATCGGCGTTATCCAGGCGTCACTGGATGCCTGCATCATGCGGCCCAACGTCATGACCATCGGCCGGCCTGCGTTCTCGGTCCTGTCGCGGCACCCGAAGCTCTGCAAGGCGATATTCGGCAACAACACCGATGCCGGCATCGTCACCGCCGCCCAGATTGCCCAGCTCTTCGAGCTTGAAGAGGTTCTGGTCGGCGAGGCGTTCCTCAATACCGCCAAGAAAGGGCAGACGGTAGCGCTTTCCCGTGTCTGGGGCAAGCACATCTCTCTCACCTACCGCGACAAGAACGCCAGCACCCGTGGCCGCATGTCGTTCGGCTATACCTGTCAGTTCGGCAACCGCATCGCCGGCGCCTGGGAAGATAAGAACATCGGTCTGCGCGGCGGCCAGCGCGTCAGGGTGGGCGAGAGCGTCAAGGAGTTGATCTGCGCCCCGGACCTTGGTTACTTCATCCAGAACGCCGTGGCGTAAGGGGGTAAATCATGCCGAAGTATAAGGTGTTAGAGCCGCTCAATCATGATCAAAAGCAATTTGGCGCCGGCGACGTTATTGAAATGTCTGCTGAGCAGGCGGCTCCGCTGCAAGCCGTGTCGGTGCTCAGCGAGCAGATCAAGGAAAAGGCTGAAAAGTAATGTACACCACCCCGGAAATACTCATCGACAAATTCGGTGCTGATCTGCTGATCCGGCTGACGATTAAAGTCCCCACCGGTGAGGAGACCGAGCCGGACCTGGCCGTGATCAATCGCGAGATCGGGCGCGTTGACGGCACCATCGACGGGTATCTCCGGGGACGGTATGCCCTGCCGCTGGCCGAGATCCCACCGGAGCTGGCAGGTTGTGCCGAGGATCTGACTGTTGACCGGCTGTACCGGCTGATGCCGGAGCGGTCGGTTCCGGAGGATGTTGCCAAGGCGGCTGGTGCCGCTACCGCCTGGCTGCGGGATATCCAGAAGGGGCTGGCCAGCCTGAGCGTGGCCGAGTTGCCCCGCGCCTCAACCGGAGAGTCGGGTGTTACCGGGTTTTTCCGTACCAACAAGACTGCCGCCGATCGCATTTTCAGTGATGCAACGCTGGACAGGTTTACGGGCCGTTAATCATGGATTTTATCAGCCCTGCAGAGGATGCCATCATCAAACGCCTGGAGGATAAAGCCGCCAGACGGGTGCTGGTGCAGCCGTACCCGGAAGATCCGGAAACTTGGGAGCCCACCCACGGGATCGGGGCGCTGCTGGTACGCTACACTGAGGGCAATTACGGCGACATCAGGGACACCGGTCTGGTTGTCCAGGATCGGGAGATGCTGTTTGAGATCACCCTGGCCATGTGGAGCCTGCGCGGCAAGCAGGGCGGCGTGTACGACTACCTGGAACTGGTGCGGGCAGGCCTGACCGGATTTGTACCTCCTAACTGTAGTAAAAAGCTGACCCCGGTATCCGAGGGGTACGTGGGCAGATCATCCGGCCTGAAGAACAAATCGCGGCGTCTCTGGCAGTACCAGATTACGTTCAGGACAGCAACGGTGAACGTAGAGACCCAAGAAGAGGAACCGGTGATCCTGGTAAAACGGATCACCGCAATCAGCGAATCAATAAACGAGACGTTCGACGTCTCATCGGAGGTGCCGTAATGGCAGACAGAACCTATCTCTATCAGGGGCCGGTGACAACCGTCATTACCCTGCCGCCCCCAAGCGGGGGCAAAGCGCCGGATGAAAAGTTGCTGCACCCCGGCAAAACCTACAGCCTGCCGGAGGATCACGAGAGGGTAAGGACGCTCTCTGCCAAGGGCTATCTGGTCGAGCGGCCTGCAGCCCAGGAACCGGTAAAACCGGTAAAAGCAAAGGAGGTCGCCAGTGGCAGCTAACTACTTGCATGGTGTCGAGACCATTACCCTGGACAGCGGCGCCAAACCGATTCGCGTGGTTAAATCAGCCGTTATCGGCATTGTCGGTACCGCGCCGATCCATACGGTTGATGCGGCCTACCAGACCATCAACAAACCGGTGCTGCTGACGTCTGAGGTTGCTGCGGCCAGGTATTTCGGGGCAGAAACAGCCGGGTACAGTCTGCCCACTGCCCTGAAGGCGGTTTTCAAAAAAGGCGCTGCCACGGTCGTTGCGGTCAACGTGTTCGACCCGGATACACACAAAACCGACAATACGCCTGATCCGACCCTGGTCACCAATGCCGACATCATCGGTGCCGTGGATGAGGCCGGTGAACGTACCGGTATGCAGGCGTGGCTGAACTCCTACTCGCTGTTCGGATTCAAGCCGAAGATCCTGATCGCTCCAGGCTGGTCGTTTCTGGCAGCCATACGCACCGAGTTGGAAGCCCTGGCCGAGCGGCTGCATGCGGTTGCCTATGTAGATGCCCCGGTGGGTACCACGTTCCAGCAGGCCATTGAAGGTCGGGGGCCGTCAGGCACCGTTAATCTGCGGACCTCTGCGCGCCGCACCATGATCCACTACCCGTACCTGTTGGCCTATGACCCGGTATCAGACAGCAACGTGTTGCAGCCGTACAGTGCATTTGCGGCCGGTATCCGGGCTTGGAAGGATCTGGAATACGGCTACTGGTGGTCAAGCTCCAATACCCAGATTGACGGGATTGTGGGCACGGAGCTGCCCTTGACCGGCGAGATCAACGACTCCACCGGCGAGGTGAACCTGTTGAACGAAGTAGGCATCGTGACCGTGTTTAACTCATTCGGCACCGGGTTGCGCACCTGGGGCAACCGCTCTGCAGCTTGGCCGTCTGAGACCGGACCCAACACCTTTGAAGCGTGCATCCGCACCGGCGACGTGATCGGCGACAGTATCGAGTACGCCATGCTGCAGTTTCTCGACCGTCCGTTTTCCCAGGCGTTTGTTGATGCCGTAACCGAGAGCGTGCGCCAGTTCATGCGCAAGTTGCAGGCCGATGGGGCGATCCTGAACGGCAACTGCTGGTATGACCCGGCCGACAATCCTGTTACCGAGCTGTCAAACGGCCACGTCACATTCCGCTATGACTACATGTGGCCGCCAACAATGGAACGGATCACGTTCGTGCGGTCGCTCAACCTGGACTATCTAAGCAGCATAGGAGGTAGCAACTAATGGGACAGGTAACCATTAAGCAGATCACCAATGCCAACGTGTATCTCGATGGCAATTCGTTCCTCGGCAAAACCGAGGAAATCAAGATGCCGGACGTGGTTGTGACCATGACCGAGCATAAGGCCCTGGGTCTGGTGGGCAAGGTGGAGTTGCCTTCCGGCCTGGACAAAATGGAGAGCACGCAAAAGTGGAACAGCCTCTATCCGGAGGTACTGAAGAAAGCGGCCAACCCGTTCACGGCAGTTCAGTTGCAGTGCCGCTCCAGCCTGGAGACCTACAGCGGCGCCGGCCGTACTGAGCAGGTGGCGGTTGTGGTCTACATGACCGGTACGTTCAAAAAGTTCCCGTCCGGCAACTATAAACAGCACGATAACGTTGAGGCCGAGACCAGCATGTCGGTCACCTACCTGCGGATCAACGTTGCCGGTCAGGATGTCATCGAGGTGGATGTGCTGGCCAACATCTATAAGGTGGATGGGGTTGATCTGCTGGAAACCTACAAAGCAAATATCGGAGGATAATAAGGGATGAAGGTTACCAAGATTGAAAGCGGAAAGCCGCAGCTGAAGGTCGAGGAAGTGGAGATCAGGCAGCCGCTGGTGGAAGACCTGTTAAAGGCGGAGCGGATTGCTGGCAAGGCCGATGGTCTGACGTTTATGCTGGCCCTGCTGTCACAGGTGGGAACGTTTGATGGTAAAGCGCTGCCGCCTGAAGATCTGGAAAGGCTGTCGAGCAAGGATTTTTTGGACATATCCAAAGAATTGGAGCTGTCAGGTACCCCGATCTCGCCGGGCGGGTCATCTACCTCACCAGAGAAGGAAAGTTCAGGGAAGAACGCATAGGACGCATGACGATGCCGGAGCTGGATTACTGGGTACGGCACGTTGATGGATACATCAGGGAGTTAAACAGAAGGTTGGAAAATTAGGGTGACGGCTCTTTACGAGCCGTCAGGCCCTGCCAGAGTCCCTGGATGGAGCCAAACACTACACCAAGCACCAGCAGAGCCAGCAAGATACCCAAACCGCACAGTACCAGCACCAGCAGTGGCGGAAAGAAACAACCTGCCAAAAGCAGTATGAAGAGTAAGCCTGCGATCCACATGGCCTCAGTATAACACAAAGGGAAACAATGTCCACCTCATCCAGCGTAATGACCATAGCTTTGACCTTTAAGGCTATTGATCTGTTGACCGCCCCATTGAGGAAGATCAATGAATCGGTTGCAGGCGTTGGTACGGCTGCCGCCGGAGCTGCGGGAAAAGCCGGAGGACTTGCTACCGGATTGAATAACAACACCCGCGCTGCCGGCGGTCTGGGGGCCGCCATAGCTCGTACAGCCCGGCAGTTTTCCCAGTCGTATGATGCCATGATCGCCAAGACCCGGCAGTTGTCTGATAAGATGAAAGAGGCCGGGGATCGTGCCCAGCTCGGGGCAGCGGCAACCGGCTCCGGTATTATCAAATCATTGGCAGCCTTCCGGGATCTTGAGGCTGCACAGACCAATCTGAAAGTTGCCATGATGGGCAAAGGCGGTGTGGTCAACCAGGAGGATTATGCCGGAATGTCCACGCTGGCTGACAAGCTTGGCAAGGATTACATGGGTAGTACCGAGGACTTTTACAAGATGTTCCGGATACTGCAAGAACAGGGCATCCAGGTAAAGGATATTCTGGGCGGTACCGGCAAGGCGGTGGCTGACTTTGCAGCAGTGACCGGTGAAGGTTATAGCGATGCGGCCATGAAAATTGCCAAGTTTCAGGACACCTTCGGTATTGCCGCGCAAGATATGGTGAAGTTTACCAACCAGGCCAGCCAGGCCAAGTTTGCCTTTGGTCTGGACACCACCGAGATATTCTACGCCATGCCCTATCTGGGCGGGGCGCTGAAACAGCTGAATATTCAGGGCGCCGGAGCATCTGAAAGCGTACTGCGGCTGATCGGCATGATGTCACAGGCTGGCATGCCCGCCACACAGATCGGTACATCGCTGGATCAGTTGGTGTCGCGCATGGCCGACTTTGAAAACCGGATAGGCAAAAACAGCAAAAAGATGAAGGAAGTTCGGGAGCAACTTGCCGGTACCGGTATTGAATTCAATTTCTGGGACGACAACGAGAAATTTGTTGGTTTTGAAAAGATGATCGCCGAGTTGGAAAAGATGAAAGGCCTTTCCGAGAAAAAGCGGATCGAGATCGGCAAGGCCCTGTTCGGGGATGTTGCTGGTAAGGCGGTCTCTATTCTGTCTGAAAAGGGTGTGACCGGTTGGAATGAAGCTGGTGAGGCGGTTGCCCGGCAGGCCAGCCAGACAGAGCGGCTGGCGGCGATACAGGACACCTTGGCCTTTAAGTGGGATTCCTTCACCGGTACGGTAAAGACGTTTTCCGCCGCCATTGGCGGCGCGATCAATAACAGCACCGGACTTAAGGTGGTACTGGATACGCTGAATGACGCCTTTGGCGGCATGACCAAGTGGATCAAAGAGCACAAAACCGCGGCCTCGGTCATCGGCATTACCCTGGCCGTCACTGCCGCGTTGACCGCCGGGGTGGTGGCCCTGGGCGGCGCGGTGATGGTGGGTGGATCAATCCTGTCGGCCTACGGTACCGGACTCTCGGTTATCAAGTATGCCGCAGGGCCTGCAGCACGGGAAATCAAGCTGCTGGTGCTGGCAATGCGGGGTATGAACGTAGCCCAAGTTCAGCGGGGCATGTTTGGTGAAGTAATTACCATCGCTCCTGCTGCACAATCCCGGATACTGGCGGCTGTTACGGCAACAAAGGCATGGACCGTTGCGCAGTGGGGGGCAGTGCGGGCCAACTGGCTGTCTGTGGCAGCCCTGAAGGCCAAAGGGGCCGCTCTACTGACCATGAGCAAAACCGGCATTGTGACGGCTATTGGTATGACCAGGCTCTGGATTGTTACTCAATATCAAAGCCTGACAGCCGCCTATGCGGCACGGGGTGGGGTGCTGGGGTTGTCCAAAGCCTTTGCTCTCTCCTTTGTGTCCGGCATCAAAACCGCCATGCTGGCCATGCGGGCCTTTACAACATTTATGTTCACCACTCCCATCGGCTGGATCGCTCTGGCAATCGGCGCTGCTGCTCTGCTGATCTACAAATATTGGAAGCCGATCAGCGTATTTTTCAAGGGTATGTGGGCCGGACTTAAAGACGGATTAAAGGGGCTGGAACCGGCCTGGAATGAGTTTAAGAAATATGCCGTGGTGATCAGGCCGTTTTTTGAGCCGTTGTTTGCCTTGGGACGGTTGATCAAGGCGCTGATCGGCCCGGTGAACGATACCGGCAAGGCTGCTGAAAACATGGGGGTGCGGTTTGGCAAAGCCATTGCCAAGATACTGGTCAGTGTGCTGACGCTTCCGGGCAAGATGCTGGCAGCCGGTATGAACATTATTGCCAGCCTGACCGACGGAATGCTGAAAATGATCAATAAACCAGTACAGGTGATTGATAAGCTGGCCAAGCGTATCAGAGGCTTCCTGCCATTCTCTCCCGCCAAGGAAGGCGCGCTGCGCGATATCAACCGCATACGCTTGGTAGAGACTATTGCCGAGAGCATCACCCCTGCCCCAATGGTACGAGCCATGAAGGGGGCCACGGCCGCCGCCCTGATCGCAGCTACGCCGGTTGCCGGACTGGCACAACCTGCTGCAGGTCAGGTACAGCGCCCTCCCGTTTCCGCACTTGCCAGATCGGCAGCAGCCCAAGGTCAGGGCGGTGGATTAAACATCACGTTCTCGCCACAGATCACCGTCCAGGGCGGCGGCGATCCGGCGCAGGTCAGAGGGGCGGTCGATGCCGCCATGAAATTGTCATACCAGGAATTTGAGCGGTTTATGCATCGCTATGATAACGACCGGCGCCGCAAAGGGTTTGCGTGATGGCACAGCATCTGATCCTGGGAGATATCAGTGTTGCCAGACTCACCAGCCCCACCTCGTTTGAGGCCAAGCTGGTCATCAGCTATGCCGAACATCAGGTAATAGAAGGCAAGCCGCTGTTGCAGTACACCGGTGATGGACTGGGTGAGATCAGCCTTAACTTCTACTTTCACGCCGATTTCTGCAAGCCGCAGGAGGTATGGGATAGTCTGATAGTGCTGGCAACCAGCCACAAGGCATTTCCGTTGGTTCAGGGGAATGGCCTGGTGCTGGGCAAATTCGTGTTGGCAGACGTAAGTCGCACCACCAGTTACACCGCTGATGATGGCACTCTGTACGCATTTGAGGCCAAACTTACGCTCAAGGAGTACGCTGACCCGGCACCGCTGGAGACCAAAAAGAAAGAGCAGAAAAAGAAAGCCCCGGCCAAAAAGAAGCCGGGCCGCAAGCTGCCAGCCAAAAAGAAAGATGTGCCGCAGTTGACGGCTGAGAGCAAAAAAGCAGGCTATGCCCTCAGTCAGGACAAAAAGAGCGTGATCAAATCAGCAACGAGACAGACATGACCGTAGAGGTGATCGAGCATATCACCCGCGAGGGTGACCGCTGGGATCTGCTGGCCTGGCAGTACTACGGCGATGCAACCCAGTACGAGCGGATTGTGGCGGCCAACAACCAGGTGATGATTGACCCGATACTGCCCAGCGGAATCATCATCAATATCCCGGTGATTGAAGAGCCGCCCGCAGAGCTGTCAGAGACCGAGGAGTTGCCGCCGTGGCTGACGTGATTGTTCCCCAACCGCAGTTTCGACTGACCTACGACCAGAAGGATATTACTACCGAACTGGCGCCGTACATCCTGCAGATTACCTATACCGATGTGCTGGACGGCGAGAGTGACGAGTTGGAGATAAATATTGAGGACCGGGACAGTCGCTGGAAGAACGGATGGTTCCCCGGCAAAGGCGATATGCTTGGCCTACAGGTAGGCTATGCCGGGACCCCGCTCTCCAAAATCGGCAGCTTTGAGATTGATGAGATCGAGTTTAACGGCGTGCCTGACACGGTCAGCATCCGTGCCCTGGCGGCCGGGGTAAAGGAAGCACTGCGCACGGACAATACCGTGGCCTATGAGGATATGACCCTGGAAGAAATCGCCACTACCATAGCCAAAAAGCACGGCTATAAGTTGGCCGGCAAAGTTGCTGCTACCAAGCGCACCCGCCGGGCTAAGCGGGTCACCCAGCAGAAGGAAAAAGATTTGGCGTTTCTCCGGCGGTTGGGCGAGGCCGAGGGGGTGATCTTCACTATCAAAGACGGCCAGCTGGTCTGGCATGATCAGGATGATCTGGACGCAGCCAAGACCATCACCGTCATTAAGCGTACCGATATGGAGCGTTTTACCTTCAGGGCCAAGACCGCCACCACCTATAAAGCGTGTGAGGTCAGCTATCACGATCCCAAGACCAAAAAGCTGATCACCAAGTCATACGCGGCCCCTGGTGTGGTGTCTGGCGATATACTTAAGCTGAATCAGCGCTGTGAAACCGCAGACGAAGCCATCATCAAGGCCGCTGCTGCCCTGCGCAACAGCAACGGCAGACAGGTGGAAGGCAGTATCACCCTGTACGGCAACCCAAAGCTGCGGGCAGGGTGCAACATTGAGGTGCAGGGGCTGGGGCTTTTGGACGGAACCTACCAGATCCTGAAGGCCAAGCACAGCATGGAGCGCAGCCGTGGCTACACCACTGATATAGAGCTGTCCACTACTACGGCGCAGAACAAGAATTTGAAAAACCTGCGCAACCTGAAACGGGTAACCAAATGATGAAGATCGGCGTGGTCACCGCAACCGATCCGGCTACCTGCAAATGCAGGGTGCGGTTTGCAGACCAGGACAACATGCAGACATACTGGCTGCCGGTGCTGCATCACAAGACAGGCCGTGACAAAAGCTACTGGATGCCGGACGTAAACGAGCATGTCTGTTGCCTGATGGATGACAACGCCGAGTTTGGCGTAATTGCCGGGGCGATCTACAGCGATGCAGATACCCCGCCGGTCACCAGCCAGGATAAATATCATGTGCGGTTTGAGGACGGCACCTGGATTGAGTACGACCGGGATGCCCATCATCTGGCGGTACAGGTATCAGGCACCCTGACGATAACAGCCCTCACCACCACCATCAACGGACAGATAATTATCAACGGGGATCTCAACGCAACCGGCGCCATTATGGATAGTGCAGGCAATAGTAACCATCACATCCATTAAGGATTTACTCATGACCACCACCGTGGCCGACATATCCGCCGCCGACTGGAGTCCAAAGCTGGGGCACCCCGGCGAAGTGGTAGAGAACCTGGATGATATCAGCCAGTGCATCAGAGTAATCCTGGAGACACGCAAAGGCAGCCGCGCCCACGAACCGCTGTTCGGCTGCGATGCCTGGCAATTCTTGGATCGACCGTTTTCGGACGCACTGCCCTATGTCGTGACCGCGATTATTGAGGCGGTGGAGGAATGGGAGCCGCGGGCTCAATTGATCAGTATTGTGCCGACAACGAATGAGATCGTCAGTGGCCACATTACGTTACAGATTACGTGGCAGTTAAAAGACTACGATGCAGGCATCCAGCAGACCGAGGTGACACTGTGAGTTTACCTGAACCCTCATTCATCGATCGAGACCCGATAGCCATTACTAATGAAATGGTGGCTTCGTGGGAAGAAACCACCGGCAAGATCCTGTACCCGGGCCAGCCAGAGCGCCTGCTGATAGACCTGATTGCCTACCGCGAGACCTTGGTGCGGATCGGCATACAGGAGGCGGCCAAACAGAATCTGGTGGCCTTTGCCCGTGCGCCGATGTTGGATTACCTGGGCGAACTGGTGGGTGTCTACCGGCTGGATGGTGAGACCGACGACCACCTGCGGGAGCGGATCAGACTGGCTCCTGAGGCATTCACCACGGCGGGAAGCCGAGGCAGCTACCTCTATCACGCAAAATCAGCCGACAGCAGCATTGTGGATGTGGCGGTGTTGTCTCCGACACCTGGCGTGGTGGAAATATACCCGCTGACCCTGGCCGGCGTTCCGTCTCAGGAAATACTGGATGCGGTGCTGGCCACCTGCAGCGCCGATGATGTCCGGCCCCTGACTGATCAGGTGCTGGTCCTGGCCCCGGAACAGACTGACTATAGCATTGAGCTGACCATTGATACCTATCTCTGGCCGGATCAGGCTGCGGTGCAACAACAGGCAGAGGCTGCCGTTACCGCCCTGGCTGCTGCTGCCCGGGGTAAGCTGGGGCAGGATGTTACCGTAAGCCGGATTGTTGCCGCAGCCACCGTTGATGGCGTTTACCGGGTAACGGTCACCAGCCCTGGTGCCGACGTGGTTGTTCCTGCACATGGATTTGCTGTCTGTGGCGCCATTGATGTGATGCTGGGGGAGGCGGTCAATGGCTGATCAACGGCTGATACCGGCAGGGATCAGGGATGTCTCCACCCTGGCCATGAATGCCCTGATAGATCGCCTGGGACGGGTGCCGCTGGATCAACTGTTGATCTACCTGGTGGATAACGTGTCGGCTTCGGCCCTGCCGCACCTGGCCGAACAGTTCAGCGTTACGGGCTACGACGGCTGGGCACTGGCCCAAGGGGAAACCGACCGCAGGAACATCATTAAACGGGCAATTGCCCTGCACCGACGTAAGGGCACCTTGTGGGCTGTCAGAACCGCCATTGAATCGTTAGGGTTCGCTGCTGATGTGACAGAGTGGTTTGACTACGGCGGCGATCCATACCGTTTCCGCGTGGCGATTGCCATACTGGACGGCGCGGCAACCCCGGCAAGCTATCTGACCAGCATTCCAGGCATCATTGATGAATACAAGAGTTTTCGGAGCAAGTGCGATGCTGTCAGTATCACCGTTGCCCAGCCTGCCTGCGGCGTCTATATCGCATCTGCAAGCGTTGTGGGCGGGATCATCACGACCCAGCCGCAGCCGTAAGGGGGACAAATGTCAATACAGCTTGGGTTGAAACTAACCGCTGCAGGTCTGGCGGAACTGGCAGCCGCAGAAGTAGAAGAGCGGAAGGTCAACATCACGCAGATGGTCTTGGGCGATGCAAACGGGGCCTGGTACGAAGTGACCGGCAACGAAACCGGGCTGCTGAACGAACTGTTACGCATCCCCCTGCTGCAGATCACCAGGGAAGCGGCCTACCCGAACCGCATTGTTTGCGACGCCCCGATCCCGGCAGACGAGGGAGGTTTTACGATCCGTGAGTTCGGCCTGTTGTCGGATTCGGACGAACTGCTGGCGATCGGTATGCACCAGCTGGTGCAACTGCCGCAGCCGGGCAGCAGTACCACGATTGATCTGGTAATCCGGGGCATATTGGAAGTATCAAACGCGGCCGTCGTGAACCTGGCCGTTGACCCGTACATCGTCACTGCCACCCGTTACTACGTTGACGACCAGATCGCTGCCATTGCAGCCAGGGCGCGGCGCCTGGCGCATTTCTTTGGAAGGAGATAACCACCAATGCCCACCATCTCAAAGATCTTTGGTCAGGCAAAACCGGCTGCAGCAACGCCGACGCAACTCTATCAAGTCCCGGCAGCAACCGAGGCACAGGGGACACTAACCTGCTGCAACCAGTCAACCAGCGACGACAAGGTCCGGGTTGCTCTGGTCAAAAGCGGCGAGGCGCTGGCCGCGAAACACTATATCTGTTACGACACCACCGTACCGGCCAATGGACTGCTGGATAAAACATTCGACTTGGGTGCGGGTGATTCGGTCAGCGTCTACAGCACTGGCGGCAATGTATCGTTTACCGCTACCGGACTGGAGGTGAGCTGATGTTTAGCGTGTACCCACAATCCAGCGGCGACATTACGGGGATGCTGGTTTCTGGCCCTACCAACGGCCCGCCGATACTGGACAACAAACTGCTGCGTACCGGTTTTCTGACCCCTGCCGCCAATTTCCCGAAGCTGGTTACCGCATACAACGGCTATTACAACGAGCCGTTCACGTCCTACTATCCGGTTGGCAGTAATCACGCAATAGGGGGATATTGGGGGCCGATTGCCACCAACGGCAGCATCATTGCTATGGCTGTACAGACATCCGGTGCCACAAAGGCAATCATCACGTCAACAGATATGGTCAACTGGACAGACCAAACGGACCCGCTGGGATCAGTAACCATCCCTACCGCATTAATATATGCTAGCGGGAAATTTGTGTTAGTTAATGGAAATACGGCGTCAACGTCGCAAGTTATTCAAACATCCACTGACGGGATTACATGGACAGCTAGAACCACAAACAGCACAGGTTATGCTGGCATTATATACAACGCAAACCTGTCACTGTTCTTGCTTTTCCAAGCGACGCTTGACACGTCATCCGATGCGATAACGTGGACAGCAAGAACAAACCCGACAGCTTCTTCAATGAAAGCGTCTGCTTATAATGCTTCTATATGGGTATGCGCGGGGACAGACGGCAGAGTTATAACGTCGTCCAATGGGACCACATGGACAGAACGCACAACACCATTAACAGGTACAGGCAAGATTTTTGATGGATTGGTGTGGGATGGAAGCAAATTTATTGCCTCAACTACAGATGGCCGTTATTGCACGTCAACGGATGGTGTCACCTGGACGCTGCAGTCAGACACGCTGCCGTTAAACGCTGGTGGCATACTATATCAAGGTGGAACCTATATCCTCAGAAACGGCACTACCTATGCACAGTCAACTGATTTTGTGAGCTGGACATTTAAGAACGGTTCAACCGCCACCGGACCGGTATTTGATTTCGGTGGCACCCGTTATCTGGGATTCAAGCGCCCAAAAACCGGATATGTAGGTCAGGTAACGGCAACCAGCGGCATTTACATCAAGGGGGTATAGCATGGAATTGACAATCACAAAAATCTCGGTTGACCGGGACCATGTGCTGCAGTCGTCATTTACCACATCAGAGGTGACCGTACCGGTCGGCGCTACGGTCACCGCAACGGCGCAGATCATGGACGGAGGCAACATCCTACCGGTAAATGCCTCGTTTCGCATGCCGGTCACAGCCAGCGACGGCCGCGAAATTGTTGCACTGGCGCAATTTGTGGACGGCGTTGCCGAGATTGCAATCCCATTTGGCGCATCCGGTATCTGGTCCGTGGCCGAATCCACCATCAACCGGGCGCTGCCGCCCGAACAGCAGATGTCGTTTGCAGGTGTCACCGTTTACGTGGTGGTATAACGCATGATCTGCGTTGCCTTCTACAAAGCCCCTGGCAACTGGGCGGACTGGATTGTGCGAAAATGGACAAGAGGTCCGTACAGCCACTGCGAGCTGGTGATCGGTGATGTGTGGATATCGGCTTCACCACGGGAGGGTGTAGTCCGGTCCAAAACCATGCCGATGGACTCAACGGTATGGGATGTTGTTCCGCTTAACTTCGATGTAGCACAAGTCAAAACCATTCGTGCAGTAGCTGAAGTGGAAATAGGTTGCAAGTACGACTGGCTGGGGATCGTGCTGACACAGTTCGTAAACCTGAACCGGCAAGACCCGGATCGGTGGTTCTGCTCTGAGTTGGTAACCTACCTGCTGCAACAGACAGGAATGCTGCCCGGTGCAACGCCACATCAAGTCGATCCAAACAAGCTTTACAATGAGTTGCAAGGATGCTGCATAGAACGTCTAGACTGGCACGGTGGATAACGACAGAGGAGAATACAGGCAAGAATTGATCTCCAAAAACTGGTAAAAAAAGGGAGTGTGAAGGGTGGTTTTAAAAGCCCTCCACCCCCCAGTTTTACTAGGGTGCGTTCTCAATCACGCCAACCATATGACGGTTGAGACAAGAAGCAGCATTGAGAAATAGTTTCTGGCCAAGCGTTCGTACCGGGTGGCAACTCTTCGGTAGTGTTTCAGTTTTTGA
>Ga0067045_1030054_pt1 | contig 16923 bp, 17 predicted proteins | sample TerdegcTABiofilm_FD_59184 | JGI IMG/M metagenome (GOLD analysis project Ga0067045, IMG submission 59184) | Combined Assembly of (Gp0054472, Gp0054536) Wastewater bioreactor microbial communities from Singapore -Terephthalate degrading...
GTAAGCAGCGAATCATCCCCACATACGGCAAGCATGAGGGAGTGAAGCTTATGGGTGTACTTAATTATGAAACAGGGCATGTTTACTGCGTCGAGGAAAAGAAATATGATGCTGAAGTCTTTCTATCGTAATCTATATAGTTTGTAATTTTTATAACTATTTTATTAACAACAAATCAGTGTGTTAAAAAACTGCTTGCTTGACACAAAAAAAACACGCCTTATCGACGTGTTCATTTTCAACGAGTAAGTCTATAAGCCGAGTTCTGTATTAGATGGTCATCTATCTAGGCCTGCTGTTGCCAGCAGGCTCAAGCAACCTACCACGGGGCACGGCGGGCCGCCGCTTTTTTCGCCCCTACTTGGTCTTGCTCCAGATGGGGTTTACAGAGCCATGCAGTCACCTGCACGCTGGTGAGCTCTTACCTCACCTTTCCACCCTTACCCGGCACTTAACTGAACACAGCATATGCATCTTGCTGCAATCCGGATATATTTGAGCAGCTTAAGTTAGATGCTTCTACTATGCTTAGTTAAGTGCCGGGCGGTATATTTCTGTTGCACTTTCCTTGGAGTCGCCTCCACCGGGTATTACCCGGCACCCTGCCCTATGGAGCTCGGACTTTCCTCGTTGGCCCGGACGGGCCCCCGCGACCATCCGACTTACTCGTCATATTTATTTTTTATCAACGCAAAAGATATTGTAGCATATTCGGATGTTTTATGTCAACTTAAACTATCTGGTCGTCTTTGCTATCCATTCCTCGGTTGGCAAGTTTATCAGCAAGCTTATTGTTTTCCCTTCTCACGTGCCTTATCGAGTATTTCTCAAACTTATCAAGGTATGCCTTGACGATACCGTACAAAGGAATCAATCCCTCGTTCTTTACTTTGTACTCACCATTTACCTGCTTAACTACGAGCTCGCTGTCCAAATAAATCTCCACGGATTTTGCATTGAGCGTCAGGGCCTCTTCCAGTGCCCTGACCAGCGCGTAGTATTCCGCAATGTTATTGGTCTGTGTGCCTATGTACCGGCTGATTTCTGCAACCAGGTTCTCCTCTTCATCGAAAATTGCTATTCCTATTCCGGCATCGCCGGGATTCCCGCGCGAGCCTCCGTCCGTATATATGATTAGTTTATCCATTGTTACCCCCGTTATTCCGATCTCATATATAGTATTCTGCCACATGTCTCACAGTTCAGTATTTCTTCATCCTTCAGCCGTTCCATGCCTATAACCGAAATTTCCATGTGGCATCCGCTGCATTTCCCGTCTTCTATGGGCACAACCGCAGACTGTACTCCTAATCTTACCCTTTTGTATCTATCCATAACCCTATCTTCTATCTTATATACCAATTTTTCCCTGCTTTTACTAAGCACTTCGAGTTCTGCTTTGGCTTTTTCTTCTCCTCTCGAATATTTTTCCTTTAACTCATTAAAACTATTTTTGTATTTGAGAAGCTTTTTTTTGCTCTCTTTAATCTGGCCTTCCAGGCTCTTCCTCTCGTCTTCGCACACCTTGCAGATATTTTCAAGAGCCTGTATATTCCTCTGCATTTCTTCCAGGTTCTTCTGCATGCCCTCAAGCTGTTTGGCATTTGAGATGCTTCCGCTATAGAGCTTCTCTTCTGACTTCTGATAATTGTTTTTCAATTCTTCGGCCTTTGCCCTGTTGCTTCTTGCAGTTTTTATTGTTTCTCTGAGGTCTGCTTCGTTTTTATCCAGCAAATTCTTTTCCTCGTCAAACCTGCTTTTAATTTCCCTGAGTTTATGTTTGCCGCTATACATGCTAATCTCTTTTTCAAGTTCACCGATCCTGCTGTCTATCTTTTGCAGTTCCCATAAAAGGTCAATTTGCCTCATTAGAACCATCAACTCCTCTCCAAAACCTGGAATACAAGTCAAACTAAAACAAATGGATCGATATCTACCCCGGATGCTATTACATCGATTCCTACGTTCATGTCCTTAGCTTCTCCTTCGATATGCCCTTTAATTATATCAACCACCACTTTCTCTGTCCCATAGTGTCCTGCATCCACTACCGCCATACCTAATCCGATGGCCTTATGGGCATCATGGTACTTGATATCCCCTGTAAGGTAAACATCGGCACCCTTGGAAGCTGCTTCCTCTATTAAACTTCCTCCGCTTCCTCCGCACAGGGCAACCCTTAGGACCTTTTTATCCAGTTTGCCTGAACATCTTACATACTTTAACTCCAATGCTTCTTTAACCCTCTCAGCAAACTCCTCAAGAGTCATCTCCTTCTCAAGTTTGCCCACTCTACCCAGACCGTAACCCTTCCTGGCGTTTTTAAGGCCGTATATGTCGTAAGCCACTTCCTCATAGGGGTGTGCTTTCAGCATCGCCCCTAAAACCTTTGAGGTGATCTCCTCAGGAACTATTGTCTCCAGCCTGATTTCTTCCACTCTTTCTAAAGCTCCCTGTTGACCTATGAAAGGGTTGGTGCTTTCTCCGGGCATGAATGTTCCCGTTCCTTTCACCTGGAAGGCGCAATGGCTGTAGTTCCCGATCCATCCTGCCCCTGCTTCAGCCATCGCTGTCCTCACATCCTCTTCATATCCCACCGGCACAAATACCACTATCTTGTTAAAGCATCTCTTATCCGTCACCTGTAGAGTTTCTACATCCTTAAGGTTTATCCTTTGGGCAAGCATGTGGTTGATTCCGCCTGGAGCGCTGTCCAGGTTTGTATGAGCGCAATACAGGGCTATATCGTTTTTTATGAGCATAGATGCAACCCTCCCCGTGAAGCTGTCCTCCCTTAGTGTTTTAACCGAGTCGAACAGGAACGGGTGGTGGGTCACTATCATATCAGCCCGCTTCTTTACTGCCTCTTCTGCCACCTCCTCCAAGAGGTCAACGGCCACGAGTATCCTCTTTACTCTTTTTTCGGGGCTGCCGATCTGAAGCCCAACGTTGTCCCACTTTTCCGCCAGGGACTCCGGCGCCAGTTTATCCAGCATTTCAATGATGGTTTTGCATGCCAATGACATGGAGGTTCACCTCCGCTGACTTATTTCAACATACTCCTCGCCTGCAAACCTTGCTTCTGCCTGCCCGTTTGTCAGGTTTGCAACCCAATCGTTGAACCTTGCTTCCTCTCCCGACGTTACATATACGTACATCTTGACCTTTTCCAGGTACTGGGTTTCTTTAGCCATATACGGTGAACTCCCCAACTCGTTTTCCACCTTGCCGAGCCACGGGTAATCCATCTCAATGCTCATTATGCTCATCAGCTTTCGCTCCACGACGCCGGCCGCATCTATGCCCTCCGCGGCAGCCCTGCCGTACGCCCTTATAAGCCCACCGGCACCCAGCTTTATTCCCCCGAAGTACCTTGTTACCACAACAACGGTATCCTTAAGATCCCTTTTCCGTATTACTTCCAGAATAGGCACCCCTGCGGTGCCGCCCGGCTCGCCGTCATCATTTGCCTTCTGTATGTGGCTATGCTCTCCTATTACATACGCAAAGCAGTTGTGGGATGCATCCCAGTACTTCTTTTTAATGGATTTGATGAAGCCCTGGGCCTCCTCCTCGGTGGACGCCCGTGTTACCTGGGCAATGAACCTGGACTTTTGTATAACGATCTCCTGCTCTCCGTAACCTTTTACTGTAAAATAGGAGGTTAACTGCAAGTCTCCATCACCTCCCGGTACCGCCTGATTCTTTCCAAACACTCCCGCCGTCTTTCCTGCCCTTCTTCTGTGCAGGCATCTTCCAGATTGCTGACGATATCTGAGAGTTCCTTAATCTTCTTTCGGGCCAGCTCGGGTAGCAGCGGATCTCCCTTTTCAATTAGCCTTCTTCCCACTTCGAAGTAAAAACTGTCGTCTTCCTTCTGCTCCCCATGGACAGCAGCCATTACCTGATAGATTTTTTCTTTCTCTCTCACCAGGCACTCATCCTCTATTGCAAACCGGTTTTCCAGCAACCATTTCCTGACTACTTCATGGGCATTCATAGGCTGCAGCAGCAGCTTGGCTGCCTTCTCCAGAACACCGGCCCCATCCTTCAATATGTTCCTTATAAGAACACCGCCCATTCCGGCTATAATAACGGTATCAACTTCACCGGGCTTTAGAACTTCCAGGCCGTTTCCAAGGCGTGTTTCCACCTTGTCTTGCAGTCCCATGGCTTCCACCAGTTCCACCGCTTTGCTAAGCGAACCACGGCTCACATCCGTTACCACCGCTCCTATCGCCCTTCCTGTTTTTATTAGGTAAACAGGAAGGTAGCCGTGATCGGTACCGATATCCGCTATCCTGCTCCCCGGTGGCACCATATCCGCAATAGCCTTCAGGCGGGGGTTCAGCTTCATCGTCCATTCCCCGCTATTTCGGGAAGTCTCTCAACCAGGTCATACAGGTCCCGGTAACTCCCCCTGTAATCCACCGGAGGAATGTCCGCATTACGGCTTATTATGTAGTCCTCCAGAAGAAACGTCTTCATACCCAGCCTGTGGGCAATCATATCCTCTTCCACATCGTTGCCTACCATCATACAGCATTCCGGTTCCTTGTTAATCATTTCCATAATCTCCTTGTAGTATTCAATCCGGGGTTTGCAGTAGTGCATAATCTCAAAGGCCGTTATTAGTTTAAAGACATCCACATCAATATTCGCCCATCGGACACGCTCTTCTATGGCTATCTGAGGGAACAGGGGATTCGTGGCCAGCACAACATCATACCCTTTTTTTGTAAGCACAGTAATAATGTCTTTACAGAGAGGCTGTTCACAGGCCGCTGCCTTCAGTCCCTTGAATTCGTTTGAGTAAAACTCGCCGAACCTTTCCATCAGGTGAGTAATATCGAATCCCAGCAAACGGGAAAACTCCTCTTCAAAGGCCTGCTGGTTAGTCTTGTGGGGCTCAGTGTTTTCAATCATATAGTTTGTCGCCAGCATAATGTTCTTAACAAAAGCCTTTGGCTCCATAACATCATAGAACTTTTTTCCCACTGCTTCAAAATACGCTTTCATGAATTTTTCAATGTCCATCGGCAGCAATGTACCGTCAAGGTCGAACAGTATTGTATCTATCACTTGGCATCCTCCTGTAATGCAATAATTTTATCTATACTCTAATTCTACATTCATTTAAAAGAATTGGCAACTAAGGCAGTCTATTCAAAGCGTATTTTGCAGCAGAAAAGGAAAACTAAAGATTGATAGGAGGCAAATCGCATGGACGACAGCAACGAAAAAACAAAAGAGAAAGAGCGTATCCCACTGCCGAAATACGGTTGGGGAGGTTCGACTCCCGGATGGGAGGAAAATACGGAAAAGGTCGCGCGGCTGGGGGAAATCAACAAACTGCTGGATAAAAGGTCAGGGGACACACCGCTGCTTTAACGGAAAGGGGACACACCTTCACTTTGGAGCTATGCTCCTGGGAGGGAGGAATGTCCCCGATGTATTCCTTGCCGCGGAATGTCCCCAATAAAAAACGCGAGAGCCAGATTAAATGAAACTCATACTAGTTGGTAGTTCGTAGTTGGTAGATCACTGGCAACTGCGCAAAAGGAATGTCCCCCAATAAATAAAAAAGCACTTTGGCAAGTGCTTTTGTGGTGGGCCTTCAGGGATTCGAACCCCGGACCGACCGGTTATGAGCCGGTTGCTCTACCAACTGAGCTAAAGGCCCGAATATGGCTCCTCAGGCTGGATTCGAACCAGCAACCCCTCGGTTAACAGCCGAGTGCTCCACCGTTGAGCTACTGAGGAATAGGGTTAACAATATATATTATACACGTTAATATATAGTTGTCAACCGATAAATTGCTGCTAATTCATAGTAATTATTCTAGGTAGTCTTTGAGTTTCTTACTCCGACTAGGGTGCCTTAGTTTCCTTAAGGCCTTGGCTTCTATCTGCCTTATTCTCTCCCTGGTTACGTTAAATTCCTTTCCTACTTCCTCAAGGGTCCTTACCCTGCCGTCATCCAGGCCGAACCTAAGCCTGAGAACCTTTTCTTCCCTTGGTGTAAGGGTATCCAGAACATCCACCAGCTGCTCCCTGAGCATGGTAAATGCAGCTGCCTCTGCGGGTGCAGGTGCATCGTCATCGGGTATAAAATCACCCAGGTGACTATCTTCTTCTTCTCCAATAGGTGTTTCAAGGGATACTGGCTCCTGGGCGATTTTTAGTATCTCCCGTACCTTCTCCTCCGACAGCCCCATTTCATCTGCTATCTCTTCGGGCAGCGGCTCCCTCCCCAGTTCCTGCAAAAGCTGCCTTGATACTCTTATAAGCTTGTTAATCGTTTCAACCATATGCACCGGTATCCTGATCGTTCTAGCCTGGTCGGCAATCGCCCTCGTTATTGCCTGCCTTATCCACCAGGTTGCATAGGTGCTAAACTTATACCCTTTTCTATAGTCAAACTTCTCTACTGCTTTAATCAACCCCAGGTTTCCCTCCTGGATTAGGTCAAGAAAAAGCATTCCCCTTCCAACGTATCGTTTAGCTATGCTGACGACCAATCTCAGGTTGGCTTCCGCCAGCTTTCTTTTCGCTTCTTCTTCCCCGTTTTCTATCCTCTTTGCAAGCTCAATCTCCTCATCCGCTGTCAAAAGGGGTATCTTCCCTATCTCCTTAAGATACATCCTCACCGGGTCATCAATATTTACTCCTTCGGGAACCGTGATTTCACCACTGTCTATGTCTTCCAGTTCGTCCTCATGCACTATGTCATTTCCCAAATCTTCATCCCCGATAATGTCAATCCCCATCTCATCAAGATTGTCGTATATCTTTTCTATCTGTTCAGGATCAAGCTCAATCTCCTCAAGGGTATCCATTATTTCTTTATAGGTAAGCATACCCTTGCTTTTCCCCTTCTCAATGAGTTCCTTTACCCCATCAATCTTGTCTTCACTAAGCTCTAATTTCTTGTTATTCTCTTTGGATGCATTTTCGATCTTCATTGGCATCCCCTCCCTTCTGTACAGCCCTCTACAAGCCCCTTAAATTTTTCTGTATATCAACAAATTCTGACCAGTATTTTTCAAGTGCGGTTTCCTCCTCCTGTGTCCTGTCGGCTTTTGATGCGAGCCTGTCAATCTCACTCTTAAGCTTCATACCCCTTGTCTTATATTTATGAATACGGATAGTCCGTATGCAATCCTCAACCAATTTCCCAGCTTCTCCCCCATCCAGCGGCAGCTCTGCATCTATCACAGCCACCACCCTGTTTATCTCTTCCTGGTCATGAAAAAAATTGACCAGGTCTGCCGGCAGCAATTCTTCATCTATATATTTTGACTTTATAATCTTAAACAGGTTCCTGTACAAATCATCTTCAAAATCCTCAGCTTCTATCTTTGATGTTATTTCTTTTCTGAAGTTTGCATCTCTAATCGCCATAACTAATATATTCTTCTCAGCCTGAATATTTGCAGGTCTGAAAGCAATATTATACTCCTCAGCACTATTATTATGCCTATTTTTACCATATATATTCCTGTTTTGCCCTTTATCCCTGTTTCTTACCGTTTCGATTTCTTTTCTCAGTGCGCTTTCATACACCTGGACCCTTTGAGAGATTTCCTTCACGTATTCTGCAAGCTCCAGGCTGCTGTCCAGCCTCGCCAGCAAGGCTGCTGCTTCATGTAAAAAATCAAACTTCTGCTGCCTATCCCTTATGTCGTATTTCCTTTCCAAAAGCTTTATTTTATAATCCATCAGCGAAGGAGCTTTTCTTACTAGTTCGTAGAAAGCTTCGCTGCCGTAGTTTCGTACAAACTCGTCGGGGTCTTTGCCATCCGGCAGTTCTATTATTCTGACTTTGCAGCCAACCGACTGCAGGACATCCATCCCCTTTATGGTTGCCGAATGCCCGGCCGCATCCGAATCATACGCTATTACTATATTTCTGCTGTATCTCTTAAGCAGTTCTCCCTGGCTGGGAGTAAAGGCCGTACCCAAAGATGCTACCGAATTTTTTATACCCCTCTGGTGAAGTGAAATAACATCCATATAGCCTTCAACAACTATTATCTCTCCGCTGTCTGTATGTTTTTTTGCTATATTTAACCCGTACAGGTTGTTCCCCTTTGTAAAGACCGGGGTCTCCGGAGAATTGAGATACTTTGGAGTACCGCCCTCCTCGATAGTCCTCCCTCCAAACCCGATTACCCTGCCTCGCACATCGATGATAGGAAAAATAATCCTGTCCCTGAACCTGTCGTACATACCGCTTCCTGACTTTCTCTCGCTCATCAGCCCCGATATTCCAATGCTTTCCTCTGTAAACCCCTTTGATTCCAGGTACTTCAAGAGGTTGTCCCAACCTTCCGGGGCATAACCAAGGCCGAACTCACGTATGGTCTTTACATCCAGCCCCCTGTCCTTCAGGTACTGTTTTGCCTTTCTGCTTCCTGTCAGGCAGTTCACAAAAAACCGGGCCGCTTCCAGGTTTATTCTGAACAGTTCCTCCTGAAGCTTATACCTTCTGCTGTACCCGCTGTCAAACTGCTGCTGGGGCAGAGGTATCCTGCTCCTTTCAGCAAGAAATTTGATCGCATCAATGAAATCAAGATTTTCTATGTTCATAACAAAGGTGATTACGTTTCCTCCCGCTCCGCATCCGAAACAGTGGTACAGCTGTTTTTCTGCGGATATATAGAAGGATGGGGTGTCTTCCCTATGGAAAGGGCATAACCCTCTATACCTGTCACCGTTTTTGGATAGCGTCATATATTCGGCGGCGACTTCCACCAGGTCATTGCTTTCCCGGATTTTATTTATAAATTCCTCAGGAAAACTGTATTTCATCTTAACCACCTTTTAAGGGATTATAAAATAGCAATCCCCTCCCCATGCTCCACAGTTTTTAGATAATTCGACACATTTACACTCATTCCTTCAATAATAAATATTAAAATAATATTACAGAATTATCCTTAGTATTTTAGGCAATAAAATTGGATTATATACCTTTTCCAAAGCAATTGCAATACTCTATGAACAATTTCTATAAATATTTTCTATAAATATTCCATAATGCTTCTAAATAATCCATTTCTACATGCATGCAGCAAATCCTTCATTTTTTTGTATTAATTTTCGAAAATATGTTCGGCTTTGTCCCCTTTCTTAATAAACTGTGGTAAAATATATAGAGTTGAATAAATCAGGGGAGGTATTGCAATGTTTAGCGGAATATACACACCGATTGTTACTCCTTTCAACGAGAGGGAAGAGATTGATTACTGCAAAATGAAGCACAACCTTGACCGCTGGTCTGAAACCAACCTGGACGGAATAGTGGTTCTTGGCTCAAACGGTGAATTCGTGTACCTGACCATGCCGGAAAAGCTTGAACTTGTGGAATTTGTAATAAACAATTTTACCGCTGACAAAAAGATAATAGTAGGAACGGGCTGTGAATCCACAAGGGAAACCATTGAGCTCAATTACATAGTTGCAGATTTAGGGGCGGATGCGGTACTGGTACTTCCCCCAAGCTATTTCAAAGGTTCTATGAATGACGACGTGCTGTATAGACATTATGTTGATATTGCCGAAGAGTGCCCCGTTCCGGTGATGATATACAATATGCCCAAAAATACAGGGATTAACCTGCCGTCATCGCTGGTTGCAAAGCTGTCCCAACACCCTAACATTGTAGGCATTAAGGACACATCCGGTAATATTACCCAGTTAGCGGAACTTGTGAGGGATACCGAAGATGGCTTTTCCGTTTTTGCCGGCAATGCCGGGTATCTTCTCCCGGCCCTCGCGGTTGGAGCAAAGGGTGCCACCCTTGCCCTGGCCAACATCCTGCCCAATGAATGCTGTGAGGTGGTGTCGCTGTTTAGAGAAGGCAAAATAGCATCTGCCGGAGAACTGCAGCAGAAACTGCTTGAACCCAACAACCTTGTCACAGCAAAGCTTGGGGTCCCTGCTCTCAAGGCGGCTCTTGACATGTTAGGCTACCAGGGGGGTATTCCGCGGCGGCCTCTGAGACCTCTTTCGGACGACGACAGGGAGACCGTAAAAAATGCCCTTATAAGATTTGGGGTTTTGAAATAAAAGGTGGAGATGTTTGATATGCGGATTGCGCTGGTAGGCTTCGGAGGCGTTGGAAAAGCCCTGGTCAAACTGCTTTCGGATAAGAAAAAAAGCCTTTTAACCCAGGGTATTGATATCAGATTGAATTACGTGATAAACAGCAGGGAAGGCGTCTATGACCCCATGGGTATAGACTGTGGAAGCCTCCTTAAACATGTCGAGATGGGGGGCCAGCTCAGCCGGTTCACTCAAGGCGTAAATACCCCGGTTTCCTTTGAAACCCTGTTAAAGAACAGGGATGTGGATGTAATGGTTGAAGCTACCCCCACAAACAGGGAAAGCGGTGAGCCCGGCCTAACGCATATAAGGGCAGCGCTTGAAAACGGTATAAATGTAGTGACGGCGAATAAGGGCCCGATACTCCTTGCCTATAGAACTTTAAACAGGCTTGCGGTATCAAAGGGTGTACATCTATGTGCCGGCTGCACAACGGGAGGGGCCCTTCCCACTATAAACGCCGGCATCTTTGACCTCGCCGGTTCCAATATACATTCCATAGAGGGTATACTGAACGGTACAACCAATTACATACTTGGCCGTATGGAGCAGGATAATCTCGGCTATGAACAAGCCCTGGCCGAAGCACAAAGAATGGGCATTGCAGAAACCGATCCCTCCCTGGACGTGGAGGGCTGGGATACGGCGATAAAACTGCTCATCCTGGTGAATATTCTGATGAACGAGCAAAGAACCCTTGATGGGATTAGGGTCGAAGGAATAACACGGGTTGGCAGGGATGATATTCTCAGGGCAAAAAAAGAGGGCAAAACGCTCAAGCTGATCGGCAGGGCTGTGAAAACCCCGGAGGGAATAGATATCAGCATCAATCTGGAAAAAATCGGTGAAGACAACCCGCTGTCCGGCGTGAATGGTACCAACAAGGCAGTCAGATATGTTTCGGACAGCCTCGGCGACCTCACAATAATCGGTGGGGCATCGGGCACCATCCCCGCTGCGGCCTCTTTGCTGAGGGATATAATAAACCTGGGCAGGGGATACCGGTTTTCGGTTTAATCCCCTGCCCGGCTGCTTTTTCTACTTGATGAGTGACCTGGGTATGGTGATTTCCTTGAACCGGCTTATGCAATAGTTGTCGGTCATACCCGATATATAGTCGCAGACTCCTCTCTCAAGCCCCTCTTCATCGGCGATGTTTCTGTAGAATTCAGGCATCCTGCCGGGGTTATTCTTATAATACCTGAAAAGAAACTCAATTACGTACGTAACCCTGTCCCTCTCCGCTTTGCATACCGGTCCAAAGTAAACATTCTTAAACATGAATTCCCTTAGCCCCTTCAAGGCTTCCTCCACCGGAGGACTCAGCCGGATCACCGTTTTGCCGTCGTTCAGCAGACGCGTACTGTTTTCTATTGCATCGGTTACCAGGGTGGATATCCTTTCCCTGTGCGTCCTGCCCAACAGTTCAATGTAACCGGAAGGCAAATCTTCCATCCTCAGAATCCCCGCCCTTATACTATCGTCAATATCGTGCTGAACATAGGCTATCTTGTCACTAAGCTTTATAACCTGCCCTTCCAGTGTATATGCTTCCCTGCTGTTTTTTCCGCCAAAACCGCTGTGGCACTGTACACCGTCAAGAACCTCCTTTGTCAGGTTAAGCCCCCTGCCCATCCATCCTTCCTCTATAACTGTAAGCACTCTGATGCTGTTTTCATTGTGACGGAACCCCCCTGGCACCAGGGAGTTCAGCACCTCTTCCCCGGAATGGGAGAATGGTGTGTGCCCGACATCGTGAGACAGAGCTATGGCTTCAATAAGGTCTGTGTTCAACCGCAGCGCAGCGCCGATTGTCCGTGCTATCTGGCTCACCTCCAGGGTATGGGTTAGTCTGGTTCTATAGTGGTCATTGTCGGGGGAAATAAAAACTTGGGTCTTGTGCTTGAGACGCCTGAAGGCCTTTGAGTGAATAACCCGGTCCCTGTCCCTCTGGAATTCCGTTCTTATGCTGCATTTATCCTCTTCGGTATGTCTGCCTCTGCTCTTTATAGAGGGGCAGGCATACTCCGAGAGCACCTGCAGTTCCAGTTGTTCCTGTTTTTCCCTTATGTTCATGCAATACACCCCAAAACATTGTCTTATTCCCTGTTCCTTATGACTGCCTGGGCTGCGGCAAGCCTGGCAATCGGTACCCTGAAGGGCGAGCATGAGACATAATTAAGCCCTACCCTATAGAAGAAATCTATCGATGAGGGGTCCCCCCCATGCTCACCGCAAATACCAAGCTTGATGTCCGGTCTTTCCTTCTTACCTAGCTGTACAGCCATTTCCACCAGCTTGCCGACTCCTGTCTGGTCAAGCCTCTGGAACGGGTCTGCTTCAATTATACCCTTTTTCTTATATTCTTCAAGGAATTTACCGGCATCATCCCTGGAGAACCCCATTGCCATCTGCGTGAGGTCATTGGTGCCGAAGGAAAAGAACTCGGCTTCCCTGGCAATCTCGTCTGCCGTGATCGCAGCCCTGGGTACCTCTATCATGGTTCCCACCATATATTCCAGATCAGCGCCCGTCTCTTCTATTACCTTTGCAGCGGTTTTTATGATGAATTCCTTTAGGAAGCTCAATTCGCTTACATTTCCCACCAGCGGAACCATTATCTCAGGTTTAACCCTTATCCCCGTCTCCGCCGACACCTCAATAGCGGCTTCAATTATAGCCCGTGTCTGCATTTCTGCGATCTCCGGATAGGTGATCGCCAAACGGCATCCCCTGTGACCAAGCATGGGGTTGAACTCTTCAAGGTCCTTAACGATGCCCTTGAGTTCTTCAAACTGTATTCCCATGTCGCCGGCGAGGTTTCTAATATCATGGTCTTCCTTGGGCAGGAACTCGTGCAGCGGCGGGTCAAGCAGCCTTATGGTAACAGGCCTTTCACCCATAACCTTGAATATTCCTTTAAAATCTTCCTTCTGCATGGGCATCAGCCTATCCAGGGCTTTTTGCCTCTGCTCCCGGCTTCTGGATATTATCATCTCCCGTACAACGGGTATCCTTTCTTCCTCAAAGAACATATGCTCGGTCCTGCACAGTCCGATACCCTCTGCGCCGAATTTTACCGCAGCTTCGGCATCCCTTGGGTTATCGGCGTTGGTTCTGACCTTAAGGGTCCTGACCTCATCCGCCCATTTCATCAGTGTGGCAAAGTTGCCGGATAATCCGGGCTCAATAGTCGGGATACTTCCCTGGTATACCTTGCCGGAACTACCGTCCAGGGATATATAGTCTCCCTCCGCAATGGTAATTCCTTTGACCACAAACCTCTTGTTCTCTTCCTCCACCCTTATTTCTCCGCATCCTGCCACGCAGCACTTGCCCATTCCCCTTGCCACAACGGCTGCGTGGGACGTCATGCCTCCCCGGGATGTGAGTATGCCTTCGGCCGCATTCATCCCTTCAATATCTTCCGGGGAGGTCTCCTGGCGCACCAGGATGGCCTTCTCGCCCCTACTGACCGCGTCCACAGCCTCCTCGGCGGTGAAGTATACCTTCCCTGTGGCCGCTCCCGGCGAAGCAGGCAGGCCCTGCGCAAGAAGCTGCGCTTCTTTAAGAAATGCGGGATCAAAATTCGGGTGCAGCATCTGATCCAATTGCTGCGGCTGCACCCTCATGAGCGCCTCCTCCTTAGATATCAGACCTTCTCCCACAAGGTCGACCGCCACTTTAAGGGCAGCCTCGGCAGTCCTTTTTCCATTACGGGTCTGCAATATGTATAGTATACCCCTCTCAACCGTAAACTCTATATCCTGCATGTCTCTATAGTGTTTCTCGAGAAGGCCTGCCACTTCAACAAATTGCCTGTGCACATCGGGCAGGATCTCGTTCAGCTGGTCTATCGACTTGGGAGTCCTTATCCCTGCAACCACATCTTCGCCCTGAGCATTCATAAGAAACTCGCCAAACAAAGCCTTTACCCCTGTGGCCGGGTTTCTGGTAAAGGCAACTCCGGTACCGGAAGTATCACCCATATTACCGAACACCATGGACTGCACGTTGACCGCAGTGCCGAGATGGTGGGGTATTTCGTTGATATTCCTGTAGGCAATTGCGCGGGGGTTATTCCACGAATCAAATACCGCCTTAACAGCCATCAGGAGCTGTTTTTTGGGTTCCTGGGGGAAATCCTCTCCTATTTCTGCCCTATACAACTCCTTGTACCTGTCAACTACTTCCCTAAGGTCCTCAGCTGTGAGATCCGTATCGTGCTCTGCTCCCCTTTTCTCCTTGACCTTATCCAGTATGCCCTCAAATTTGTATTTCTCTATATGGGTGACAACATCTCCAAACATCTGTATGAATCTCCTATAGCTATCCAGCGCAAACCTTTCGTTCCCCGTGGATTTGGAAAGCCCGGTTACCGACTGGTCATTAAGTCCCAGGTTCAAAATTGTATCCATCATTCCGGGCATGGATATCACAGCCCCTGAGCGGACCGAAACGAGGAGCGGATTGTGGTTATCCCCAAAAACCTTGCCTGTTATTGCTTGAAGCTTCTCAAGATTATCGAAAATCTCCCTTTCAAGTTCCGCCGGAATACTCATGCTCCATTCGGAATAATACCGGTTGCAGGCCTCGGTTGTCACAGTGAAACCCTGGGGCACAGGAAGCCCTATTCTGGTCATCTCAGCAAGGTTTGCTCCTTTGCCTCCCAGGAGGGATTTCATATCCGCCCTGCCCTCTTCAAACATATAGACAAATTTCCCCATTACATTAAGCCTCCTTTAGTATCTGTAATATTATACTGGCTGTCTCTTCAACAGCCTTTCTCGACACATCTATTACCGGGCACCCAAGCTTCTTGTAAACCATGTCCGCGTATTCCAGTTCCTGCAGTATCCTCTCCATACTTGCATAATTTGCCGTATCGTTCAACCCCAGGGTCTTTAGCCTTTCCTGCCGTATCTGATTGAGTTTATCGGGGTCTGCAGTCAGGCCGACAATCTTCCTGTTGGATATTTGAAACAGCTCCTTCGGAGGCTCAACCTCAGGTACCAGGGGGATATTTGCAACCTTGTAATTCTTATGGGCAAGGTACATGCTCAGGGGTGTCTTTGATGTCCTTGATACTCCCAGCAGTATGACATCTGCCCTCAGCACCCCCCTGGGGTCCTTCCCATCGTCGTACTTTACTGCAAATTCAACGGCTTCCACCCTTTTGAAATAGTGTTCATCCAGCTTATGAATAAGGCCTGCTTCAAGCTTGGGTGAAGTGGGCGCTATTATCTTCAAAGCATCCATCAATGGTCCAAGGATATCGACCCTCGGAATGCCATACTTGTCACATTCCTCTTCCAAAGTGGTTTTTAGCTCAGGAATCACTATTGTATACGCAACTATGCACTTGTATTCCTTCGCTTCATTTATTATCCTCATTATCTGGTATTTATCCGTGACAAAGGGTTCCTTCCTGATCTCGGTAATATCCGAGTTGAATTGTATCGCTGCTGCTTTAACGACCTGCTCAGCGGTTTCACCTACCGAGTCAGAAATTACGTATATCCTTGGCCCATTCTCAATCATATCAATATATTCCTCCTTTAATGTAAGGGGACACACCGCTGCTTTAAGGTATGGGGACACACCTCCTCTTCGGAGCTAGGCTCTTGGGTAGGAGGAATGTCCCCGATGCATTCCTTGCCAAGGAATGTCCCCTTTCTGCTAACGTAACATATCATATATGGCGGAAACCACCGCTGTTTTCGATACCCTACCGGTAATTTTCAGTTTTTCCTTTCCTCCTGGCGCAGCGAACCTTTCCACAACCGGAGTACAGTCAACCTGATGCTCCACCATCTTAAATACCGCGTCAGCCAGGGTTTCATCGTCATCGAGGGTTACTATATTCGGCATCCTTGTCATAATCATGCTTACGGGTATCTTGTTTAAGTCAGCGTTTCCCATAGCATGTCGCAGGAAATCCTTTCTTGAAACCACCCCTACCAGGTATCCTTCTGTTTCGACGAACAGTGTACCGACATCTTCCAGAAACAGGGTCACTATGCTGTCATACACGCTGGCATCGGAGTTAACCACGACAGGGCGTGTCTTAATATCCTTTACAAGAATACTCCTTACAAGGTTGGCCAGCATGCTTGCAGGCATCCTTCCGGTATGATAATATCCTACCTTAGGCCTTGCGTCCAGTATTCCGGCCATCGTTAGGATGGTGAGGTCAGGCCTTAACGCGCTGCGGGTCAGGTTAAGCCTTTCGGCTATCTGCTCGCTGGTTATCGGTTGGTCTTCCTTGACTATGCCTATTATCTGGTTCTGTCTTTCGGAAAGTTTCATTCCCACCACTCCCTATTTTTACAACACACTATATATAGTATAACTTATTTATTCCAAATATGCTATACTATTTATCTCTATGTTACACTATTTTTTAACTCCCGTTCCGGAAAAAAAGATGCCGGGGGCGGAATTCATCTCCGCCCCCGGCATCAGCCTGTATTAGTGTTATTTATTGGGTGGTTATATCAGTTACCAGTGGCCAGTGGTCAGTGACCAGTGGTCAGTTATTAGCTATCAGATGCCAGTTCTCAGTTGCCAGTGCATAGGGTAAAGCTTAAGGGAAAAAGTCTGTAAGACTAACCCTGGAGGCTGAGAACTGATAACTGGGAACTAGAAACTGAATTATTGCACCTGTGATCTGGGATCTGTGATCTACCAACTACGAACTACGAACTTTAATCTAGCACCTGCAATCTGTGATCTGTATAATCAAGCCTGACCCACACGCATCTGCACATCTCAATATCTCGATGGAATATTTGCGATCAGCGTTTGTATCCC